>Ga0209517_10002500_pt1 | contig 25776 bp, 28 predicted proteins | sample PeaSoiMetSII2010_FD_187695 | JGI IMG/M metagenome (GOLD analysis project Ga0209517, IMG submission 187695) | Peat soil microbial communities from Weissenstadt, Germany - SII-2010 (SPAdes) (version 2) | ecosystem: Environmental > Terrestrial > Soil > Wetlands > Peat | place: Germany... | reverse complement strand
GACGTTCTCCGGCCCAAGGATCTTCTCCAAAATTTTCTTTAGAATAAACTGTACCGCGAAGCTCCGGTCCTACCTTGAGGTAAAGATCAGTGCGGAGCGACTGACCGCGTAGGATGTGCACGTTCCCAGCCACCTTCTGCTCAGGATAACCCGCTGCTGAAGCGTAGATGTCGTATATTCCCGGGGCAATTCCTTCCACTTCATAATGGCCTTGGTTGGTAGCATTGAAGTATCCTCGAGCTTCCACAGCACGACCTGTCAACTCGCCTGTTATCGGATCGATCGCAACCCCAACCGCTCTAACCTTTCCCGGTAGCTGGATTGGCTTGCCGAATAGCGTAGCGTTCAGATCCCCATACCTAATGGTTCCCCACATTATTGCTGGATCCACCTCCCCCTTAACCAATAGCACAGGCCAATTCTCCATCGGCATCGCCTCGCTGAATAAGGGACGAGTTGGTAACTGGCTCTGCAACGGATATGAATCGTTGAGAAATATTTTGAAGAAATAGCGTCCTGCCGTTTCCGGAGCTTTCATCTGATTTATGCGGACATAATACACTTCAGACCAATGGTGTGCGGCAGTGAAACTAATTCCGGATATGGGCGCTCTGATTTGAATAATCCACCAGCCCGGTCCGAATGGATCGCTCGGACCTGCTTTGCCTACGGAAATGCTCCCGTAATCATCAGTAATCGTTGTCACGATGTTAGCGTTGTTGCCTTCCACAACATTTCCATTATTGTATGTATACTGGGCGGGTATGCCTACGTCTCCCCAGTTAATGCCAAGAGTAGGCTCGAATCCATCTTGAATAAGATTGCCTGTTCGATCGAAGATCGGAGCGGGAATGTAAATCACGAGGCTGGAGTAATTGAAAACTGACTGATGGAATAGCTGGGGTTGAGAGAAGTTTATCGCGAATATCAAATCCCCAACATTATCATGGTCTCGCATTGAGGTTAGGATTGCCCCTTCAGGAGAATAGGAATGGGTTGCCAGCTGAAGTGGGTCCTCGTATGTTGTGAACGGGTTTTGGTATCCGGGCGGATTCGATGATAGTCCTGTGTAGCTGTCCAGTCCGCTGCCAGGCCACACAAACCCGAGTGGTCCGGGGACATGCGCCGTGCCAAAAGTGTTTGAGGGATTCAATTCATTGTCGTTGGATCTGAAGAATTGTGGAGATCCGTTAAGGTCTCCGAGAGTCGTGTGGGCGCTTACTGGGGACGCGATGCTCCCGAACAGGAACAGAAGTACGATTATTAGCACCCATCGGTGGCCCATACCTATTTCTGCTCCAGACACGATGCGTACTGCATAGCTTACTTAGTCGGAGTAGGAGTTGGTTTAGCAGCAGGAGTCGACTTGGCTGCCGCTTTTTTCTCTAATATCTTCTTTCTTCCGAAGTACGCAGCACCAATGATGACGATAGCTACCGCAGCGATAGGCGCGTATGTAGAGACTCCACCTGGTTGTATATATAACGTAACGAGGTATGTGTGATCGAGTGCGTATTGATTATTATCCTGAGTCCAGTCGAAACGCAAACCCACCGGATACGCTCCGACTGGCATACTGTTATCAATGGTCAATGTGAAGATCGCCGTCTTGTTCTGCCCGGGGGGGATGTCACTGAGGAAATCTGACAACGTTCCGGTAATGTCGTTACCGACTTGCAATTCCACTCTTACGGATTCGGCGAGTACCGACGCTGTGTTCTGTACCTGAACGGTTATCACGACTCCTGAATCACCAGGATGGAGGGTATCAGGGTTGATGCTGAGAATTGCGAACCTGGCTTTTTCAGCCACGTATAGAGGAACCTGTCCGATCGGTAGAAGTCGATTATCGATAACTTGAGCTAACGTAATTTCGTATTGGCCGAACGTAGCGTTCGGCATCACGTCGACATGGAAGTTTGCTGGTGTAGTTTGGCCTGCGGGTAGATTGCCGAGGAAAATTTGGGTAGAACCACTGGAAGACACTAAGAACGGCGGCGTTAATTCCAGATACACTTGTACATCTTTCGCCAAACCGTTTCCTGAATTTGCAATCGTGACTGTTACAGTGTTGTCGTAGCTGTCCGGGAAGGTTTTCAAGGGATCGGTTACAGTGGATTGGATGTGAAGTTCTCCTTGAGTTATCGGAACGTCAATTAACACAGTTTTCGTGATCTGCTGTAACTCACGAGCCGATTTGAAAGCTATCTGTAGATTATAATGATAAACCGCAGGAACGGCAGAAGGTTCAACAGAGACCGTGTAAGTGAGCGTAAACGTGCTCCCAGCATCCATATCGCCAGCTAGCTTCGTCCAGGAGGTTGCGTTCGTTGGAACCCCGTTACTCACATACGTATAATCAACTGGTGGAGAGAAGTATAGAGTGGCGGTTACGTTACGTGCAATGTCATCTCCGATGTTCGCTAATACTATCGATAGTACGATGTTAGTGTCGCCGGGATGGGCTGTTTGGGGATTCGATATGTCAGTTCCCCAGTATACTGTTTGTTCGATGACATCCGCTACGCCGATTGCATGTGCAACCGGTAATCCCGTTTTCGAAAGGCTTAATGCGATCAAAAATGTGAGGAAAACTATCACGATTCTTCTTGCTTTCATACGCATCCACTCGCGTTAACTCATCACACTGAGTAATTATGATAGCTAACTGCCTACCAGAATAGATAAGATATGTGTGCACATTGTGTCTCAAAGTGGACATCACGGTTAAGTCACTTATCCTCGTAGGGATCGTGTGGTAGAATAATGCAAGTAGGGTCGCGTAGATCATTTCTATCTGTAGCTGACTTGAGTAAACAGGAATTCGCCGATCTTCTTGAAAGAACTAGAACTCTGAAAGAAAGCATCGCCAGAAGATCGTCAGGAAATATTCTTGAGAAGAAAGTGATTGGGCTCTTGTTCGAGAAACCTTCCACTCGAACTCGAACGAGTTTTGAAGTAGCGGCATTTCGACTCGGGGGCGAACCGATTTACATGCAATCAAGCGAGCTGCAGGGTACTCGTGGGGAGCCGATACAGGATACGGCTAGGATACTGGGTAGTTATCTGGATTGTATTGTGGCAAGAGTTTTCGCGCACGATACTGTAATTCAGCTTGCTAAGCATAGTCACGTTTCCGTTGTTAACGCCCTGAGTGATCTTGAACATCCAACACAAATCATAAGCGACTTTCTAACGATTATCGAGTCAAAAGGAAAACTCCAGGGCCTTACCCTAGCGTATATTGGCGATGGGGATAATGTGTGTAACTCACTCCTCCTAGGATCTGCGTTGGTTGGAATGAACATGAACGTAGCCTGCCCTGAGGGGTACGATCCCGACGCAGCAATTCTCGCGAAGGCACAGAGCTTGGCAAAGGAAACCGGTGTGAAATTAACCATAACGAGAAAACCAACGGATGCTGTCAAGGGTGCTGACGTGCTCTATACCGATGTATGGGTGAGCATGGGGGAAGACGCGGAACGCGATAAAAGAATAAAAGCGTTCCAGGGTTATCAGATCAACTCCACTCTCCTCAAAGCTGCGAATCCTGGTGCGGTCGTTATGCATTGTCTCCCAGCACATAGAGGATTGGAGATCACAGATGATGTAATCGAAGGAGCCCAGTCGATCGTCTGGCAGCAGGGCGCAAACAAACTCTACAGCGCGGCCAGCGTACTGGAGTACTGTTTGAAATAACCAGGAGTCTGATTATCAATGCAAGAAAAGAAAATGGTTGAAGAAACGGGAAAAACTTCTGAGCATGCGAAACTAAAGAAGGAGATGGGATTGCTTGCCCTCACCGGGGTAGCCGTAGGCGGCATGATTGGTTCAGGCATCTTCTCTCTCCCTGCCGTAATGCTTTCAGTTACCGGCCCATCATTCCTGTACGCTTTGCTTCTCACCGGTATCCTCGTAGTCTTTCTCGCTCTACCATACACTGAACTTGGAGCTGCCTTCCCGATTACGGGAGGCCCGTACGCGCTACCAAGGCTTGCGCTTGGTGACTTCGGTGGATTCATAATGGGTTGGGCATACTTCCTGTACGCGTTCATAGGAACGGCAGCTATAATCGACATATTCGTCACGTACCTCAACTACTACATTCCGGGCCTAGCGGTGGGACTGACGCTGACGCCTGTTGGAATTGCTATCGCAGTTGTTTTCCTTTGGATATGGACTGCGATGAACATTCTCGGGGTGAAGTGGGGTGCCTTGTACGGTGTCATAACTACATTCGGTAAGATTATTCCGCTATTACTCTTCGCAGGAATTGGCTTAATGTATCTAAACTTCGCAAACTTCTCCAACCAGTTTCCGTTCGGAACTACAGGTATAGGGTTAGCGATGTCGCTTGGGTTCTTTTCCTTCACAGGCTTTGAAGCAGTGGTCATTCCCTCAGCAGAAGTGAAGAACCCCGGACGCGATATTCCTCTGGCGATGCTTCTAACGATCGGAATTGTCACAGCGGTGTACATGTTTGTCTCTTTTGCTTTCACTGGAATGATTAACTGGGCCGGGTTAGGATTGAAGGTTGGCGATTGGGTTTCGATAGGTAGTCTCTCTTCCCCTTTCGCTAATGTCGGCGCTGCGTTGGGATTGCCTATCCTTGCTGCGGTTGCTATTGTTGGCGCTGTCATTTCCACTGCTGGGGCTGGCGGTGACTGGGTGCTATTTCAGGGGCGTATTCCTTTCGCCATGGCTGGAGATAATTTGTTCTTCAAATCCATGGGTACGGTAAATGAGAAATATGGAACACCAGTTAAGGCGTTGATATTTGCGTCAGCGTTAACCATGATAATCCAAATCCTAATTCCAAACTTTCCGTCAGCTGCTCTAGTGGCATCAATCACGACCTTAGTGCCTTATGCGGCTGCAGCGCTAGCCTTACCGGTACTGAGGAAGAATAGGCCTGAGGTTAATCGGCCCGTAAAGATACCGTTCGCATTAGCAATTGCAGTGATAGGGTTTGTTGGGGCATCAATATTCGTTTACTGGGCCGCATGGCCTTGGACCATCGTGGGAGCTGTCTTAATGATTCTTGCAGCACCACTATTCTATCTATTCAAACGACCGATTGCCGGCGAACTTAAACGTACGGCTTGGATCTGGGTCTACTTGGGCGGCCTAGCGGTCATATCGTACATAGGTGATCCGTTTTTCACCTTCGACAATTTCCTACCCATAGGACCAATAGGGCTCGTCCACTACCCATACGATACAATCGTAATTGTTGTATTCAGTCTCTTAATTTTCGGATGGGCCTACAAGTCGTCGGTTAGGAGGGTGGCTTAGTTGAGTTTCGAAGCGAAAGCAACCGCAGAATGGGAACCGCTCCGAAGAGTCGTCATCCACAGACCCGGAATGGAAATGTTCCTCGGTCTACTGGATCCCTACGCGTCACTGTACGAGAGAGCATTCAGCAGACATGGGGCACGGAGAGAACATGAAAGACTAGAGGAGGTTCTGAAGGATGAGTTTAAGATTGATGTGCTTCGGCTGAAGGATACGATTCTGGATAATGCGGATCGAAGGCCAGAAATCAGAGAACGCCTCGTGAAAATGGCTCTAGAATTATTCAACTTCGAAGGTCCCAAGAGTCAGGTAGATTCGGCTACTAGGGAGATGGAAAGAAACACCGACGCCCTCGACTCAGACCATTTCTTCAACATTCTCATCGCCCATCCCCTCGTTGAACTTCAAGCCGAAAAAGGAACCCGGAGTATTCGCTTACATATAGCGGAAAGGGAGCCCTTATCGAACTTGTACTTCATGCGTGACCAGCAGATGGTTACGGACAAGGGAATCTTCATGTCTCGCATGGCGAAACCGCAACGACGCCGCGAACCCGTCGTCACAAGCTTCCTCTGGGAAATACTTGGCGCCAAGGTTGTACATGCGACAACAGAACCTGGAACCATTGAAGGAGGAGAATTCATACCTCTAAAACACTTCGCTCTTGTTGGCATAGGCGATAGAACCAACCGATCAGGAGTAGACCAGCTACTCCAACACGGAGTTGGTTTCGATGAAGTCGGCGTCGTACATCAACCAAATCATCCACTCATACCAGGTAACGAGCGTGATCCAATGATTGACATGCACCTCGATACCTACTTCAACATTGCATCAAGCAAAGTCGCTGTAGGCGCTGACCTTCTGCTGAAGAACGCTAAAGTCGAGGTACACAAACGCGAATCAGAAGGGGTTTACAGGAAAGAGAAGGAAGAACCGAACCTACATGATTACATTAAGCGAAAAGGATTTGACATCATAAACATCACTACACTGGAACAGATGACCTATGCCTCAAACTTCCTAACCATCAAAGACGGCCAAATCCTAGCCGTCGATACTGAACGAGAAGTCAAAGATGTACTCAACAACATTATAGAAAAAGCACGCAACGATCCAGCTCGCTATGGCAAACTGTGCGAACAGGCACAGAAAGACTACAACACCCTCAAGAACGAAGGAGGATTCTTCCCTCACAAAAAAGAGATTTACGAACACGGCATAGATGCGTACCCAATGATCTTGAAGAACCTAACAGGAGGTTACGGCGCAGCACACTGCATGACCTGCTCTTTGAAAAGAGGTTAGCGTGGACACCGCCGAATCTGGAACATCAACATCGGATTGAAAACATTAGACTATGATCAGGAAGAAAAGATTCTCGATGATAGAACCGCTTGCTAAATCAAGAAGCTTCGAAAGGATGATCTCACAACTTGACAAGATCATCGAGAATACCGCTGACTATTTCGATGATGAACTAACAGCACAACTGAACATTACGAAGGCATGGCTTAACGACGCGCTCCTCACCGTTCAACATCATGAACTTCAACGCATCAAATTAGCCAACGAAATCTACACTCTCTCGAGAATCGTAGCGTAAGGCAAAGATTTATCGATGGTCTGGAGTATGAACAGTCGCAGGAAAACCCAGACTCACGTTGGCATATTCGCACAGATAGCCGCGAGTCAGGACGCTATGAATCAAATCGGATACAGCTTCAATCATCTCCTCGGAGGTATCGAGTTTAATGTCCGAGAGTGAGATTCTGAAGGAGGAAGTTGAATCTTTACCCGAGAGTATGATTTTGACCAAGGATATGACAATCCAATTCGGAAAATTCGTCGCCGTCGATCATGTTAACCTCGACGTAAAGAGAGGCGAAATCTTCGGTTTCCTGGGACCAAACGGCGCAGGTAAGACAACAACCGAGAGAATGCTTTGCGGTCTCCTAACGCCAAGCTATGGTGCGATTCAGATAGCGGGTTACGATATGGTGAAACAACCGGAGGCCGCAAAAACCCATCTTGGATATATGCCACAGAAGTTCAGCCTCTACGATGACCTGAAGATCTGGGAGAACCTGGACTTCTTCGCCGGAATTTACCAAGTCCCAAAAAATATCCGTAAAGAGCGAATTGAAGCAAAACTCGAACTAATGCAATTGCTGGAATTCAAGAACCGAATCACAGGCGACCTTTCAGGAGGAATGAAGCAACGAGTGAGCCTCGCATGCGCCCTAGTTCATGAGCCGCCACTCCTCTTTCTCGATGAACCGACCGCAGGCGTAGACCCAGCGCTTAGAGCAGTCTTTTGGGAATACTTCAACAAAATCAAGCGGTCAGGAGTCACAATCTTCGTCAACACGCACTACATGGACGAAGCAGTTCAGTGCGATAGACTTGGGATGATGAGCCGAGGAAGGCTTCTAATGGTCGATACTCCAGAAGGCCTGAAGGATAGAGTAATAGGAGGACACGCGGTAGATATTTGGGTTGCCTCTTCCGACTCAGCTAAAGCCTGCGAGGTTCTGAAAAGTTCTCCATTAGTCAAAAGGGTCGAACCAATCGAAGATAAACTCCGTATTACTGTAACCGATACCGATAAGGCAGTTTTGGGGTTACCGCCAGTGTTGGAGAAAGCGGGTATCCAACCATTGATCATTAGAGCCGTAGATATCACGTTGGATGATGTATTCGTCAAACTCGTCCCTGCCGGTCCGGATACACGGACCATTGAGTAGTGAAATCAGATGAACGCGGAGCGAATATACCTCGTTATAAAGAAAGAGATTACCCTACTCTCTCGAAGTAAAGGATTAATCATCACAGCTCTAATCCTACCTTGCATAATAACGCTAATAGTAGGTTTTGCGTTCACAGGGAACATTAAGAATGTTCCAATAATTGTAGTCAACGAAGACAAAGGACACGGTGACTTGAACTATGGCCTGGTTCTCACGAATCAACTAACGAGGTCGGATGAGCTTGATGTTAAATACTTCGGCAACTGGTTACCCATTCAAAGTGGCATTGATCTGATTCGGAACGGCCAATATAGTGCAATGGTGTTTATACCTCAAGATTTCAGTGACAGGGTGCTGCTCGGCAAAGCTTACGTCCTAGTTTATGTTGACGGCAGTGATCCAGTAGTTGGATATACTTCAAGCTCGGCAATAGTCACAGTGGTTTCACAGCTCGGATCAAAAGGTGGAGTCTTTGTCCAACCTGACTTTCTTTTCAACACTAACGTAGGGGTAGCCTCCAGTTCAATACAACTCAATCAACTCCGATTCGTAATTCCAGGGCAAGTCGGTGTCACAATCGCTGCTTCTTTGACTGCTCTTGCTGCGTCGACCATAGTAGCAGAGAGGGAGAGAGGCTCATTCGAGCAACTCATGGTAAGCCCAATAAGCGGTGCCGAACTATTGATGGGCAAGATACTTTATCACGTGCTTGTCGTTGGAATCGTCAATATTGTGTCTTGTCTGTTCGTGGTAACTGTCTTCCTGGATGTTCGAATAGTGGGAAACCTAATGCTCGTATTCGTTATGTTATTCATGTACGCGATAGCTTCTACTGGATTCGGTGTGCTAATCTCGGTCATCTCCAAGTCTCAGATTGAAGCAGCAGAGATTGCTATCTTTTCTCTGACTTTTCAGGTTTGGTTATCTGGAATAGTGTATCCAATCAGAGCGATGCCTCAAATCTTGAGACCTATTGCGTATTGTCTCCCCCTTACCTATCTTGGTGACGGGCTTCGAGCGTTAATGATCCGAGGCTCCGACTTCGCCACTGTCCAAAATGACTTCATAGCAATCATCATCTACACGGTTATCATGTATGCGCTCGCAGTTCACTTTTTCAGCAAGAAAATAGACTCTGATTAAGTGTCCTAACGGCTAATCGGATACTTTTTCGCCCTCAGCTGATCATGCGATTTCACGTTCGTTCATTAAAATGAAAAAGTTGAGGACTCCGAGATGAAGAAAGCCAGTAGAGTGAGGCAAGAATTTTACTCGACATTTTCAAAAGAAATCAGTGCGTTGCGTCGATTCCTGGATAGCTATCCGTTGCTCTCCCTTGGAATCAGCTTCTTGATCGGGATCATTGTGGGAGGTCTTCTGAGTGCGTGGCCTTCGCAATTTGTTATCCTAGCATTGTTAGGCGGGTTCGGTTTCGCGATTGCCCTTGGTTTAACCTTAGGGATTCCAAGCTACGTATCAATTTGCCTGGTCATACCAATTCTCGCCTTCACGACATACGCTGGTCTAAGAATCGTACACTCGATTGGGCAGTATGCTCGTGTCGCGCCCTATCTGGCGAGTGTGAGGAAGAAATATGGTCCAACATCGACGTACCTAGTTGATCACGTTGGTGTTTTTGGGGTGGTTGGTGTCATCGCTGTCTCCACTTTCCTGATTGGTTGGTGGATGACAATCGTCATTGCCTACTTACTTGACGTGAAGGTTTCCACGGCGATGAAAGGGACTGGGTTAGGTTTGCTCGTAGGAGCGGTCTTTTTCTGGACGTCATACGAAGGGCTAACACGATGGATTCCTGACCCCCGGATTATTACAGTAATTACGTTGGTTATCTTCTCAGCGTCGGCGAGGATAATCACGTACAAGGCGGAACACCGAAAAGCTAACGGGTTACCGCACTGAAAAGGACTTGAACGATAGGGGTTGCCAGAAGTAGAAAAAAACGAGACGCCGAGAATCAAGATCAGCGTCGAATCTCTTTCTGATTTGATGTTCGGACTCGCGCTCTCCATCGGAGCAATATTTCTTATCGGAAACAACTCCACTGACTTGCATGTGGTGCTGTCGAACATACTTGCGTTTGGTTTCAGTTTCGTGATACTCGTTACGATATGGGAGCGTTACAATCGGACCATGTCTGTTCTCCGGATCGAAACGAGTCTCGTCCTGCGACTTAACTTTGCGATGTTATTCTTCGTCGCGATCGAACCTTACCTCTTCAATTTGCTTGCGGCGGGAGCATCGTTGAACGTTTTCTGGTTAAGCCTGACGCCACGTGAAAACGTCGGCTTTACTCCGGAACTTTATGCTATTGATACCGGTTCGATCTACTTGATCTTAGGCATATTGACGTATGTGGTTCTACGTGAGCATAGTTTAAAGAAAATTGAGACTCTGCCTCCTAGGCTTATTCGTTCGTTCAAGCAGTCCATGCACACTGAGCTGACTGCAAGTGCCATATTTCTTATCTCGGCATGCCCAATTTTTTGGACAAATTACATCCCCATCCTTCAAGGAATCCCAGTCGGAGTAGCTCTTTGGTTCCTAACGTTCGTAGCCTCTTTCATAAGTCGGATCGTCGGCATCGTATCGCGCACAAACACGAAAGCCTCAATTGGAAACTTAGAGTAACCGTGTTCTCGGTGGTCTCAAATTGTGGCGTTACGTTCAGATAAGTTCGCCAAATGTTGTCGAAAAAAAGTTCTAAGCATTCTGTCCAATCGTAGCATTAGGGCTCTTCATTATCGTTTTTTCTGCTACGCGATCGATGCGCTGCGAAGACCAATGCTGCTAGCAAGATGATGGAAGTCTCTACTGGGAATTCTGGTACCGGTATAGTGGGGCCGATGCTATTCGTTGAGCCGTCGATGATAGTGATGAATTGAGGTCCGGAGTTAATTACGTAGATTTTGTTCAGTTCTGGGTTTACGGCAACGCCGAAGGGAGTATAGCCGAGCGGTATACTAGTTACAAGGGTGCTGTTGTCGGCATTAATTACGTCAATCGTATTAGAGTCGCCATTTGTAGCGTAGACTGTGTGAGTTGTCGGGTTTACAGCTAGACCGTATATGAGATAACCAACTGGGATGTTTGATGTAATCGTATTCGTGGAACCGTCAATGACGCTAATTGAACGATTCCCTAAAAGCGATACGTAGATTTGGTTAGTGTCAGGGTTCACACCTAGAGCGACAGGCAGGTCACCAACGGGAACGCTTGCTGTAATATTATTTGTTAAACCACTAATCACATACACTGAACCAGACCCAAGATTACTCACGTAGACCATGTTCGTGTTCTCGTTAACTGCTACGGCAAAAGGAGAAGGCACAGAGACGGTAGCGATTGGGTGATTTGAAGACGCATCAAAGATGAACAATGAATTCGAGGAAAGATCAGTCACGTAGGTTTTGTTGGTGACAGAGTTAATCGCAACACCGAACGATGTTAACCCTACCGGAAGGGTGGCAATCGTAGAATTCGAAGTTAGATCGAACTCGATAAGGGAATGAGTCGACGGATATGTGAAATATAATCTGTTGTCGGTTGGGTTAACCGCTATTGCTCCAGGTGGTGTGCCAACTGGAATTGTGGCCAGAACCGTGTCAGTCGAACCATCGACTACAAAGAGTGAATAACTTGGAGGGTCGCTCACGTAAATCTTGTTGGTGATAGGATTCACATCAATCGAGTAAGGTGCGTAACCTACTGGTATGCTGGTCAGCAGGGTGCTTGTTGAAGCGTCTATGACGGAAAGCGAATGAGAAACTCGGTTGACCACATAGACTCGGTTGGTGTTGACATCGGCCGCCAAACTGACAGGATAATTCTCTCCAGTGATGTTCGCGATTACTAGGTTAGTGGTGCCATCGATCACACTGGTAGAATTTAATTCAACGCTGTTCACGTAAATTCTGCTCGTGTTCGCGTTAACTGCAATTCCCCACGGAAAAGCTACGGATACAGTGTCGATGATCGTATTTGTGGATCCATCTATAACCGATACGGATGCAGACACCTGATTTGTAACGTAGATCCTATTGGTGTTGGGGTTTATTGCGAGGCTGAACGGCGATTGACCAACGGGTATGGTAGTAATCACGGTATTCGTTGAACCATCGATCACAGTTACTGAGTTGCTCTGGAGGTTGGCAACGTAAATCCTATTCGTGTTTGGATTAACGGCCACTCTCCTAGGCGAGTTACCTACAGCAATATCGGTGACGTGATTATTGGTCGCGCCATCTATGACTGATACCGAGTTCGAGCCAATATTAGTCACGTAGACCATATTTGTCGCCGGATTAACCGCCACCGAGTATGGTACATCTCCAACGGGTATGCTTGTGATCAAAGCATTCGTAGAGCCGTCTATAACGAAAAGAGCGTGAACCCAACCATTCGCCACATAAATCCTATTCGTACTCGGATTAACAGCCACTCCATACGTTGACGGTTCTCCGTAACCAAGCGACGAGATGGGAAGTCCAACCACAGTTGATTGATTACTCGAAACTGTAGCTCTTGCATCTACTGCTGAAAATTGGAACGTACAGAAAAGACTGACCAGTAAAACAGTTACCAGAACCTGAACGTCGATTCCCCTCAACTTTCCAATCATTAGCATCAACAGCGTTCATGCGTATGGCGATGGACGCAGAGAAGTATTAAGTTCGCTTGTTTGCTGCGTCATGGTTTTGAGTTGGGTTTCGATTTTCTCCGCGTCCTGGTAGAGTGGCGTTAGGTCAAGGTGAAGTTGTGGGTCAAGTTTAGTGATCGCCTCCATGATGGCTACAACGGCTCTAGCGTCGGGTATCTCGGGACGCAATTCGAACAAGAGACAAGCCACGTTAACGTTACTCAGCTTGCCCTCGTTCAACAGGGCCCCTGTAATGCCCGGAACCACGCCGGATTCCAGAAGGCTAATACCAGCACTCTTCAGTTTGAGTCTCGTGTCCTCGTTTGATCCTACACCGCATATCACAGAATCTTGACGTTTCTGATTATCCTGTTCTGTCAACGGCATCCCGCAAGGACTGATTACTAGGGAACATTTTTCCTCATGAGACCATGATATAATCGCCCTAGCGAGAGATACGTGCAAATCGGCAGGCATAGTGAACTCTGATAGACAAACGGCTATTTTGCGTTCTGCACTTGCGCAGATTCTAACCGGGAACCCGGGCTTTTCTGAAGAAATTATTGAAGCGGATGGAAACCGCGTTGAGTCTATAGCGGCTATTTGAGTAAGCTCCAAACTTCTGACAATATATGTGCCGGCTATTGCTGATGTCAGGCCAATGCTTGGAAACCCCTCAATCACGACTCCTCCTGAAAGGTCCAATTTCTGGTAGGGACGAATTTCAATTAATGGTGTCGGCCGTATTAGTGATCCTCTCCATTACCTCGTTTCATGATTTAATATGATGCTACTATGACCACTGCCGTCAAAATTATTCACTGTCAACCCAGCCCGTGCGACAGATATGCCTAACGATCTAGATAACGACAATGTGCACTTTGAGTCACAAAGTGCACATCAGAGTTAACAACGATCGGTTGGCTTTCCGTCTATGGCTAAGATGGAGGTGAAATATAGTTTGACTGATATGGTTGTACTCGCGTTTGACAGCGAAAACGGAGCAGATCAGGGAAGACAGAAACTCGTAGAACTGAACAATCAATACGTGCTCAATCTTGTTGATGCGGTTGAGGTTACTCGACGAGCAGATGGTAAGGTTAAGATTAAGAATATTCGCAACCTGACAGGTCTCGGAGCGATGGGCGGAGCTTTCTGGGGACTGCTTTTTGGTCTTCTGTTTTTCGTGCCATTGTTCGGGGTTGCTGTGGGAGCGGTATCTGGCGCTATTGCAGGCCACTTTACGCACTTCGGTATTAGCAAAGATTTCTTGAAGCAGATTGAGGATTCAGTGAAACCGGGAACTTCGGCTCTCGCAATCATCGCCGCCAACGTAACCGTCGACAAGGCGGTTCAGACTCTCAGCGTACTTCATCCGAAAGTTATTCGCAGCTCCCTATCCACGGAACAAGAAGCGAAACTTAACGAAGCCTTCGGCTCACACACAAAGTAACCCGCTCAATAGAATCTAAGGCCCAGGAAAACAAGTTTCCTGGGTACACCTTTTTTGTGAGCAGTCGTAATCTAAGAATTGTAAGTTCGGCACTTATCAGCGCCTATCTGGGGGTAAGCAAGATTAAGAGAACGATTTTGACTCGGCTTGGGGGCTTTTTGTTCGGGGTTCTGGTTCTTGTTGCGCTCTTATATTATGTTAGAATTGATGCAGTTGAACGGACTATTGCGCAAGTTAACCCTGCTGTTATCGTTGTTATGGTGGGATTGCAGGTTCTGGGGTGGATCTTCTACGCGGGAGCGTGGTACGTTCTAATAAGGGCGCTTGGCCACAAACTTCGATTCTTGACCTGTCAAGGCATTACGTTTGCGAGTATTTTTGTCAACTACATTACGCCTAGCGGGTTCTTTCTGGAAGCAGTACGATGCATCCTTGGCGCGAAGGAAAGTGGGATGAAACTTGGCGAATCTACCGCCACCGTCATTCTTCATCGCATATTGTATGTTATAGCAGTTCTGGAGAGTACAGCAGTCGCTATTCTCGTGCTCCTCGTCGACGGATTCATCACCGGCTCCGCAATTATGGAATTGGCAATTGTACCTGTGATTGCAGCAGCGGGGCTCATACTCCTTCTTTACTTCTCTTTTTCTCCACATAGCTTGGAGCCTTTTCTTGACAAGCTGCTAAGACTAGTTCAACCGTTGATCAGGACCGTGAAAAGAGAGGCGAATGTTGAAGGGAAAGCGGATGAGTTTTTGGATGAATACCGTGTAGGTTTCAACAAGATGCTCGCGTCTAAACCTCTCGTCGCACTGTCATTCTTTGTTAGTTTGGGTGATTGGAGTTGTGGAGTTGCGGTGCTATGGGTAGTGTTGTTGGGATTGAACGTTCACGTCCCCTTTTCGATGGTAGTGATAACGATGGCGATTGGTGAGATCGCGCAAACGATTCCCATCGGCGTTCCAGGAATGCTAGGGATCTACGAAGCAGCCATTACTGCTTCGCTCTCCATCTTCTCGATTCCCATAGCGATCGCTGCTTCAGCTGCTTTGCTCTCTCGGGTTGTCATATCATTACTGGAATTACCACTTACCGGCATAGCTGCGTATCACTACGGCTTCAAAGTTCTCGATAATCGACCATCTCCTCTGCGACTTCCAATGTAATAGGCTTCTATCGACTCACGAGCGAACCGTGCCTCCGAAGGTTTCGGAATCGTGGTCATCATGACGTTTATCGAAACGTAAGCGAGGGTTGTGATCAGATCGCTTCCATGATTTCTTTGATGCTCTTGTTCTTATGGGATTGGGGTTGAGGGGAAAGGAACTGGAGGAAGGGGCTCGTCGAATTGCAGCGAATTCGAAGGCGATGCTGGATTTGATGATGTCGTACGGGCTGAAGATGTCGCCGGTTAGGAAGGATGAGGCTCGGCATAGTTTTTTGGTAGTTCTAGCGTCTACGTTTGTGGGTTCAACAATCCCAATCATCCCGCTCATACTCAGTGGGGGAAATGTTATCGCAGGAGCGATTGGCACTGAGTGGTGTGGTATTGTTTTCCATCGGTTGGTATGGGGCGAGAGTGACTGTGGGTTCGGTTTGGAGGAGCGGTTTGCAGATGTTAGTGATTGGTCTAGCGGCCGGGTTTGCTGGTTTCCTAATTGGACACTTTCTCGGCGCGCCACCCTAGCTATCGTGTTCCAGACCCATCTGTTAACTAGCTGTCTATCTGAAATCCAGGAGAACTGTATTCCTGGGCACTTTCGTTCTTATGGTTAAACCTGATTAGACACCCATTGGAATCAATATTAGAGTTCGTACTGGAGGGCGGCGGATTTGTGGGAGTTTGGTGACAGAGGTTGGGTTTCGTTTACTGTTGGTGTGGCCGCCGATGGAGTTGCTGGTCAAGCTGCGCCGGGCAGGGATAACGAGCATAAGGGCTTAGCGGGCTGGAATTTCGCTGGCCTTGACTGGTATTTTGTTCTCGGTATAATTTTCGGCCTCGACTTAGTTGTAGACAGGTTTGGTCTGTATGTTGCTCCTTTGATAATGATAGGGTCGAACTCTGTCGTACCTGGTGTGGGTTTTGGGATCGCGTTATTCCGACGTATTGGTCTTGGTGTGATAATCCCGTTTTGGATGTTTGGTTTCATTGTACCAGCTATTGTCGCGGTTTTAGGGTCAGTGGCCATAGGTGTACTGCTGCTGATTGGTATAGTGGTGGCGATCATCGGCGTCGTCCGCTGGGCTAAGAGGCGCACCTACTGAGTGACGTCCACATTGAGACACAAAGTGTTCTGAATTCTTTGTGTACCATTAAAGACGCAATAGGTTTTTGCGCTAGCTAGCCGAAGGACTCTGGAGTGTTACCTAATGCGTGCCATGGTTATCACGAAGTTCGGTGGGCCAGATGTATTCGCGTTATGGGAAATCCCGCGTCCAGAACCGAAGTATGGAGAGTTGTTGGTTCGAGTTGTTGCGTCTGGAACCAATCCCGTCGACGCCAAGATCAGAGCGAACGGGACTTGGGCAGGTATAGTGCCGCCCGCTATTCTTGGATATGATGTGTCAGGGGTCGTAGAGAAAGTTGGATCCGGCGTGGCAGAGTTCAGCGTTGGTGATGAGGTCTTCTACACGCCGGAGATTTTCGGCAATCAATCAGGAAGCTACGCAGAGTACAACGCAGTCGCCGCATCAATTGTTGCCAAGAAACCTCAATCATTGTCACATTTGGAGGCGGCTGCGGTTCCGCTAGCGGGAGGCACCGCATGGGAATCGGTCGTTCGAAGATTGAAACTACAATCTGGTGAAACGATACTGATTCATGGCGGGGCTGGAGGAGTGGGTACCTTCGCTATCCAAATCGCCAAATCCCTCGGAGCTAGAGTACTCGCAACAGCAGGGCCGTCAAATCAAGAAACATTACGCACTCTCGGCGCAGACGTCGCGATTGATTACCGCATGGAGGATCCGGCTGAGGTCGCTCTGCGAGAAACCAATGGAAAAGGAGTGGACACGATCTTCGACGCAGTTGGTGGAGAGAATCTAAACAAGAGTTTAACTTCGCTTCGGCCCTTCGGCCGCGCCGCAACGACTCTCGGAGTGAAAGTAGATCTGGGAAACGCCTACCGAAAGAACCTTACGATTTACTCGGTTTTCTTAACTCGTGAGCGAGGAAGATTACTGGAACTCACGAAACTAATTGAGCAAGGGAAACTTAAGCCTCTCATTGATCAGGTACTGCCCCTCGAACAGGTTCGGAAGGCTCACGAGCGTTTAGATTCCGGACATGGGAGGGGAAAGATAGTGCTTAGGGTCTCAGAGAGATTAGGAGAATGTCCAAAAGTATGATTTGCTGGATTCTACATGAAACATTAACGATCTAGCCGTCTGTAACTAACACTATTCGACAGACTTCCTAAGTCGGAAGAGTATGATCCAATCTAAGATCGTATCATGATACTTCGTGAAATAACCTGGTATATGCCGCTTTAGTGTCTGTAGTTCCTTAATGGCATCTCTACATTTTTTTGAAACCGCACTTATCGTTTGAGCACTTTTCATTATGTTATCGAGTTCTGCGATTCGTTCGTCACACTCCTTTTTACATGCTCGCTGAAGCATAGCTAGATCTTTCTTTTCATTTCCAGTAAACTTTGAACCAATTGCCATTCCTCTTGGAACCATAATATCCTCAATCTCCAATAATGAACACCTCTGTCTAGTTGGAGACCGACTAGATGCTGACGACTTATAGGATTATGGACCTCTCTACCTAATTCCATTCTCTATTTTTCCACCAGAGAAAATAGACGAAAACAGAGTAGTTGAAAGTTTTCAGACCGGGTTGATATATCGTTACGGCTCACATTGTGCCAAGATATGTCGTGATCCCGCCCCTCAAAGAACCCGTCAAGGCTCATGGTCATGAACGTGAATAGTTTTCCCAAGTTGACCCTGCCTCCTTCATCCACAATAACAGGTTGAACACTAGACAGTTTCCATTTGCTTCAGGATCTTGAGATGGAAGACGAATGCGCGTTTGGATCTTCAGGCTGGCACCAACAAAGGTGCGGAAATGGCGCCGGGGATGGGAACGAAACTAATGTTCAACTCCCAAATTAAGCACTTGGATGTTAACCTGTTCTGGGGTGCATCCCACCGGACTCAGAAAATCGACCACGTGGCATGAATTTGTAATTCGGACCCACGATACTGTGGATTAAGATTCCTGCAATGCTTCTACATACTTCTTGACGGCTTCTCGGATGGCATATGATCGTGATGGGACAATATCTTCGTCGATTAGTTCGTCGATGCTGTCCAGGAATTCAAGTGGGAGTGTTGCGGTGATGTTGATTCTTCTTTCTGATCTGTGGCCTACCACAATCACATACCTTCGACTATCGTTAACGAAATCAGTAGCGGCTTTCAGCTCTCTTGCCATATCAAAGGCAACTCGTAGCCGATGTGACGGTTATATGTACCGGTAAACTGGTGCTGAAATCCCACACTCAGTTTCTGAAGTTACTATGAGTTAGATTTCGCTTGGCCTCTCCGTTGATCTCTGTCCAAAAATGCGGGTCTTGTTAGGGCTTGCCTTAGATAACACAAAGAGCATGGTAGTAAACAATATCGCTCCTATGAGTTGCAAAAAAAGCGGGATAATGGATGAAAAACTCAAAAAATATGATGCATCTACCTGATGAAGAATTAAGTAAACTAAATACAAGTATAATTGTTCATCCAAAATTGAAACATTATGGACTTATGACCACTAAACTTGATTCTATGGTCGACTGGTACCAAAAAGTTTTGGGTATGACTGTCAATAATCGCTCAGCAGTTCCAGCAGGAACTCAGAACAGAGCGCCTTTTTCAGCAATGACTTTTGTTAGTAACGATGAGGCTGACCATCGCATAGTGTTTTTTGAAATTCCTGAAATTATAAACAATCCAGAAAAAAACCGACTTCCTGGACTTCAACATGTTGCATTCGAATACCGAGATCTCGATGAACTTTTAGGCACTTATGTTCGGCTCAAGAACTTGGGTATCTTGCCTGTTTGGGTAGCTGATCAAGGTGTAGGGATGTGTTTTTACTATGAGGACCCTGACCAGAATATTGTAGAATTAAACGTCAATAACTATGGTAACGATTGGACAGCGACAGAACACATAAAGAAGTCACAGTCTATGGAACGCGCAGATATTGATCCAGAAAAGCTGATCGATGCACACAAAAAAGGTGCGTCTCTTTGGGAGTTACATCAGCGTGCCTTAGCTCGAGAGTTCATACCAGAAAAATCAATGTAGTTTGAATGATTGGGATTAATGCGAGTTGGCTTGGACGATATGTCGGGTCGAAATCAAGACGGCTCAGCGAGGAATTTCAGAATCTCCATTGTCGTCACCCTCGTTGCTTTGACAGCGCAGGGATGGAGCGGCGACTCGGTCAACCTGTTCAGTCAATTTCCGAACTCCGCAGTGCAACATTCGTTCACCGGTTTCTGGTCGGCTCTTTCCGCTGGTGGACCTATAGCCACCTATCATGGGATTGAAGGATTTGCGCTCGTTGCGCTATCCTTCCTGACGCTGCTGCTCTCATTCAAGTCGTCCAAATCCAAGTCAGTCCGCATTACATCAGTCCTCGCCACCATAGCAATAGTCTCAGCTGCGATGGGCGGCGTGCTGTCCGTATTCTCCGGTTTTTAGAACAATGGAGTCTCTTCACAAATGAGTACGAGCTTCATTGCAGCATATGCTCTGTACTTCATGGAACTCTACTACACAAAGCCTTCCAAGCTAAGCGTTTGATCGGCTGACCATTAGACTGACTCGGCTCTCAATCCAGTCGTATACGTGGGTTAGTTGCCCGACAATATTCATCCATACGGTTTGTACCCCGGGTTGATTCTGAATCCATTTACGACTCTCTTCTGCCTCAGCTACATTATTGCAAGCGATTCCATATAGCGAATGCGTTCTCGATCCCGTGTCTCGAAAGTTCATGATCGGGGCGAATTTGCCGATGATCAACCTGTCTAAAGCGTTCTTCTTCGAAGGGTCAGCCTCCACTAATAGTTGACACGGCACACCTTTGATTTTCTTCAGATCGACCACAGGGAGGAGAAAGAGAGAGTGGGATTGCATCAAATCGTTGACCTTCCTCTTCACTGTCCTAGTTGAAACCCCAAGTCTATCTGCCAAGTCGGAAAGCTTCCTCTCTGGGTTTCCCATCAGCCCCTCAATGATTTCCCAATCAAGCTTAGTTAGTTTCCTAGTAACTCCAGGAGATCCCCGTTGCCAAAACGTTAGTAGCTTCCCCTTGCAGGAGAAAGCAATACTTTGCGCTTCTTTCGCAAGCTCTTCCTCTGAGTAGTTGTGAAACAAGTTGACCGAGAGGTGTCTTTCATAGAATTCAATCATAATGACTACTCCCGCAGTATGCTGTAAACGATTTCTGGCATTCTTATTCGCAGTTTGGTCGTCGAATTCCATGAGCAAAGTGAACGATCCTCGACCAATGAGCAAAGGATTTGGAATTAATCTCCATCCGAGAAGGTAACCTTGTTGCCTCATCCGACGTAATCTAAGTCGGATTGTTTCCTGATCCACTCCAATTTTCTTAGCGATGTCCTTGTACGATTTTCTAACGTTCCAATAGGATGGATAGACAATCATCTCTCCGATTATTCTGAAGTCTAAGCTGTCCGGAGACCACGAAACCGAACCCTGCATCAAACCGCCCTGTCCACGATCAACGGTACTTGTCCAAGAATGCGGGTCTGGTTAGGGCTCGGCTTAGATAACATAAGCGGTATCCTAGGTAAGATTTACAGAACTTGATCTCTATAAAGAAAACTCGTGAATTGAACGCACCCGTTGATAGTGAGTTGGTTATCTCCGACGATGACAACCAATGTCGACACACTCCACTCCGCGAAATAGGTGTCGACCTTGACAAGGACGGAAGACTACTGCGACTTGTAAGGTGCCGACAGTGTGGTTTGCTGATGCGTGAATACCTGTTTTGTGGAGATGAAACTTAGTCGATGCTGATTGACAGATTCGGAAATGAGTATCGCGAATACATGAAACGAACCCCACGATTCATCCCAAAATTAAGGCACAAACACTTCACAATCTGAAATCTATCCGTAAGTATATCCGACAAGTGAGAAGATCTGCCCTATTCTTCTTAGAAAAACAACGTCATGAAAAGAAGGACTCCCATCGACACGAAGAACAACCCGAACCTGAATACGCCGCAACTATTCGGGTCTGACTTTTCGTAAGTTTGCGTGCGTACAATCGAACTCCAATTGACAAAAATGATCCTATCGCAACCAATGCGATCACGCTGTGTCTTCGAGGAAGTGCTCAGGCTGTTTTCAACTGTTGCTAATTCTGCCTGAGTCATTACTGGCTGGCTCAATAGTTAAGGATTGAAATCGTTTCCTATGAACTCAGTTCACGTACTTCATACGACTTCACTTGAGATCAATGATTTTTATTTATGTTTCTTCTGCCATCGCATCAGTTTCTCATATGCTTCAATCTCAGTTTTGTAGTCTGTATGCCGCATTTCGTTTCACCTCCAATACTCGTATTGTTATAGTAGCCGCATGTATTCGCGTAAAGAACTAAGTGAATTCAACGTAATTCTCTTTCTTGCGGCTTCAACATAATCCTCCAGATTGTATCCAACAACATTGGTAAATGGGAGTTCTAACGTATTGTAGAATCGACGGATGATTCGTTTCTCGATTGTATGTGCGCCTTTAGTTCCGAAAACAAATTCCAGAGCTTGGTGCATTGTTTCGGGTCGATAGGGTGGTTCGTCTCGGTTTACGGTACCATGTTTCTCTATGGCAGTGTGGAGAGATGAGAGTACGCTTGCCCCGAACAATTCAGAAAGGGAATCATCAATCGCTTGACAAAATAGGTCATTGAACCCTTTGAAGTGGACTCCTAATTCGCAGAAGCTATGGTTTCCTCTAACGCATTGACCACATTCACACGCACAATCATAATCAAGCTCGCATGATCCGTCGAACTCTACTTCTTGCTGATGCAAGGTTTATCATGGGAACCTCGCTGAGGAAGTTCTTAGGCAAATCTCATTGTTCGCGCACGTGTTCCGGTGAGGTTACAGTAATCACGTGAACAATTGAACCGGAAAATGAACCGGAACGTACTCGTATAGCCATTCGGCCGCGCTTCTTACCTATACTTAACTAAGTGCAAGTGAGTTGACTATGTTGGAAGCAAGCTTCATATCACGTCAAATCATAGCCCTCTCTGAGGAACTTCTGGCGAATAATGTATGGCTATGAGTGAACAGGAGTCGAATAATTTCCTGAGCAACGGCAGGATATTGAGAGTAGCATCAATTGGATCCAATGGACCGCACATCGCGCCTATCTGGTATGTTTACGAGAACGGTAAATTCTACGTTCAGACTGGGCCTCGCAGCCGAAAGATCCAGAATATTAAAGCAAATAGTAAAGTCGCTTTCTCCGTAGATGTTGGGGAAGCATTCTACGACCTGAAGGCAGTTGTCGGGAAAGGAACAGCACGAATACTAACTGACAGAAAGTTCAACGATGAGATCGGCAAGAAGATCCTATTGAAATATCTCGGCGACCTGAACGACCGAGCAGCCAAACAACTCGCAAACCTAGAACACATTGTCATCGAAATAACCCCGACCACCAAAACCAGCTGGGACTACTCAAAAAACCACTAGAAAAATTCCGAGGCCGTACTCAACAAAAACCAAAGTAAACTGGCGCTGAAATTCCACCTCCGGCGCGTAACACAGGTTTTGTCTCAAATACTCGAGGATTAGGCTTCCTGAATCCAACCTTATACCAACTAGGCTCAGGCTCTCCACAAGACCTATCGTATCCCTTCCATGATGTGACAAAAGGTTGCAGTCTCGTCGGTCCCAATAATCAACCCGGATACTGTGCGCATGCTGGCTGGGATTTTGTAACAGGTTGGGGAAGCATCAACGCGATGAAACTTGCCCAAGACATACTCCATAACCCCTCCGCCACAACACTAGGGATTCCCGAGTTCCCAACCGAATCCATACTATCGGACCTCGTGATAGGAATGCCATTGATCCTAGCGACAAACGAACGCAAACAAAACCAAAGCCCCGTCGCTTCGTCCTCTAAACTGACGCGAAATCATAACATAAGATAGTGCCCCGCTAAAATGGCACGAATTCAGAACCAAGTTTACCAGGTTTACCCGAACATTTTCGTAAGTTGTTAAGTGTAAACGTTTAGTTTTGTAACGTTTGAATTGCGGACCCACATTTCACAAGTTAGTTTTGGGATTTCAGCACCAGTTTACCGGTACAAAAAACTAAATCCGTACTACGCTAGTAATCTCGATTGGAGTTGAGTTAACCTTGGTTGGAGTGGTTAGTAGATGACGGCTAAACAATCAAAAAATGTGAGGGTAGGCGTAATCGGGCTGGGCCTGATGGGCAGCGCGTTTGCGTCTAATCTCCTTTCAAGAGGATACAAGGTTCATGTTTACAATAGGACAGAACAAAAAGCCAAACCTCTCATCGCAAAAGGCGCTATTTTCCATCCATCTCCGAAGGAGCTCGCTTCCTCCGTGGATATTGTGATGACCTCGCTGACTGATCAGAATGCAATTGACAGCGTGGCTCTTAGTGAAAATGGATTTCTTAATTCGATGAGGAAGGGAAGTTTGTGGATCGACCTGAGCACCATTGACCCGACCGCATCAGTTAGGCACGCCGAAGCAGCAAAGCAGGCTGGTGTGGATAGACTCGATACTCCCGTTGTGGGAAGTGAAGATATGGCCTCAAAGGGAGGCCTAATGATCCTAGTAGGAGGCAGCAACGAAGTCTTTCAGAAGTACGAGAACTTTCTGAACGAGCTCGGGAAAACAGTTGCGTACCTTGGCGCTGATGGAAACGGCCACAAGATGAAACTGGACGTCAACCTCTACTATGGTCTTATTGCGCAATCGTTCTCCGAAGCACTCGTCTTATCGCTAAAGCAAGGATTCGATCCAAAAACCTTCGTGGAAATAATCAACAAGACTCCCCACAGAAACTCCTTCAGTGAAGGAAAAGGTCCAAAGATTGCGGCTGGAAACTTTGATCCCGCCTTCTCACTTAACAATCTCCTAAAGGACCTCAGACTTGCTGACAAGCAGGCAAACGAAACCGGAGCAAAACTTCCCATGTCAAAAGTCGCCCTCGCTCAATATTCCAAAGCCGCCGAAGAGGGGGAAGGAGACAAAGATTTCAGCGTCATCGCACTCGCACTTGAAAAAGAGAACAAGTTAAAGTAGAAAATTAACTCGAGAGTTTGCGAACAATCTCAGAGCACTTTATCCATAGAATGACCTGCATCGGGCATAAGACGACGTTATTATTCTCGCACGCTCGATGGAAGTTCGAATTCGATGAAAGCATTACGATTCGATCGCTTTGGAAGCTTCGAAGAAGTCTTGCGCGTTGACGAAATGGATGTCTCAGTGCCGCAATTCAACGAAGTTCTCGTCAAAGTAGCTGCGTCGTCAGTGAATCCGAGTGACGTCAATAACATTCTCGGACGAATGGAAGGCACAACCCTACCACGTACACCGGGAAGGGATTTTGCCGGGGTCGTCGTGGACGGCCCGAAAGAAATGATTGGTATCGAAGTGTGGGGCAGCGGCGGAGACATTGGATTCACGCAGGACGGAGCGCACGCGGAATATCTCGTTGTGCCGCATGAAGGCGTGGCAGTGAAGCCAACGCATCTCAGTATGGTCGAAGCTGCCTCCGTTGGGACCGGCTACGTCACAGCGTATCTTGGGCTCATCGAAACCGCCAACGTGCAAGCGGACGAATGGATCGTGGTTACGGGTGCAATGGGCGGCGTCGGGAGTTCCGTTATTCAACTTGCCAAATGGAAGCGGGCGCATGTCATAGCGGTGGGTAGAACGAAACCAAACGACGAATTCGTCAGGCGCTACGGTATCGATGTAGCGATAAGCAGTGACACTGAAGACATGGTGTCTCGCGTCAAAGAAGCAACAGGCGGACGAGGCGCCAGTCTAATCTTCGATTGCGTCGGAGGCCCAATGTTCGAGAAGTGCCTCAAATCACTGGCACAACTCGGCCGACAGATCAACATAACCTCGATGGGAGACCGTCGCGTATCATTCGACCTTCTGGATTTCTACCACCACCGGCTAACCGTTCGCGGCGTAGACTCACGCAGCCTGGACACAGTTGCCTGCGCTCGCATCCTTAACCAACTCGCACCCGCCTTCGATAACGGCACGCTCCGGCCGCCACAAATTGCGTTCACCTATAGATTGACTCAAGCCGTTGACTCATATCAGAAAGTCGAGAATGGTTCAGCCCACGGCAAAGTGGTGTTCCTATTCGAAAGTGCACGATAGGATCTCTCACGCGTCAATCTTCCTCTAAAGATACGGCAATCACACACAAGAAAATTATGGCATACCCTCCGGAACCTATACCCCCTACACCTTCGCCTTAGGCTACCTTCCAGAGAGCTCGCTAGAACAAGTATCAGTAACCCTCTCAGGAACAGTAACCAGCATCAGTGATCACA
>Ga0209517_10002498_pt1 | contig 25785 bp, 28 predicted proteins | sample PeaSoiMetSII2010_FD_187695 | JGI IMG/M metagenome (GOLD analysis project Ga0209517, IMG submission 187695) | Peat soil microbial communities from Weissenstadt, Germany - SII-2010 (SPAdes) (version 2) | ecosystem: Environmental > Terrestrial > Soil > Wetlands > Peat | place: Germany... | reverse complement strand
ATCCGGTAGCACCCACTCAGCTCCAAGCTCGAGTCAGCCAGTACCACCCTGTCTCCGGCTCTTATTCGCAACGAGGACATCCTCTCTTGCCCACCTGGAAGTCTCAGGACCAGATTCAGTGGGCCCCTTTCACCAGCCTCGGGAACCAGGCTGATGAGCCCGCCACTGAGGAGTACGTTGATGGCGCCGTCAAACACCCCGTGAACGACCCCTTCCCCAACGGCCTCCTTTAGGCGAGAGCGAGCCGCGCAGCCTACCGACGAGGCTTCGAGGACGGACCGCTCCAGCCTGGTCGACGAGCCCTGCACCGATTCCAAGTCTGTCCTCAACTCTTCGCTACACCGCCCATCATCAGCCCAATCTCCTTCAGCTCAGCCTTGCCAGCAGGCAGGGTACCCATGATCCTCCCCTCGAAGATGCAGGCTATCCGGTCGCTCATGGACATGATCTCGTTGAGGTCGCTTGAGATCAGGAGGATTCCCACTCCTAGCCTTCTCTGCTCTCGGAGCTTCTCGCTGATGAACTCGGTCGCCCCGACGTCCAGCCCCGACGTCGGTTGGGCCGCGATCAAGACCTTTGGGCTCCGGGACAAGACCTTAGCCAATATCAGTTTCTGCATGTTTCCCCCCGACAGAGTCCGGGCCGGGGCGTCAACCCCTCCGCACGAGATGGAGTACTCTTCGACGAGGCGCTTTGCGTTTTGGCGGACCTGTTCTCCGTCCAGTAGATACCTTCTCTCGAATCTCGGGTCCGTCCTCACCTCCAGGATGAGGTTCTCCGCTATCGACATGTCTAGCACCAGTCCGGAGCCCACCCTGTCTTCAGGTATCTGACCAACTCCGCGCCTTATCATCTCCCTCGGCGAGGCGTTGGTGGTGTCGCTTCCTTGCAGGAGCACCTTCCCGCCAGTGACCTTTCTCATCCCGGTCAGGACTTCGGCCAGCTCCGTCTGCCCGTTCCCGGCCACGCCGGCTATTCCGAGGATCTCTCCGGCCTGCAGGGTCAGGGAGATGTTGTCCAGAGCGAGCACCCCCTTGTCGTTCAGGGCTGAGACTTGCCGGATTTCCAAGGCCGCCTTACCAGTCGGCCTCCCCTCGAGCGTCCCTGTCGGGTGCGGAATCTCTCTCCCGACCATCTTTTCGGCTAGGTCGCTTGAATCGGTGTCTTTGGTCATCAGCCGGGCCACGACTTCCCCGTGTCTGAGTACCGTCACCCTGTCGCTCACGGCCATGACCTCGGGTAGCTTGTGAGTTATCACGACGACGGCCCTCCCCTCCGCCGCCATAGAGCGCATGAAATGAAAGAGGCCTTCCACCTCCTGAGGCGTCAATACGGACGTGGGCTCGTCGAGTATCAACGCGTCTGGCTCGCGGTAGAGCGCCTTGACTATCTCTACCCTTTGCCGTTCTCCCACTGAGAGCTGCGATACCATGGCCTCTGGGTTGACTTGGAGGCCGTATTCCTTCGCGATCTCGATTGTCCTCTTGGTTACGATGTCGAGATCGAGGAAAGGCTCCCTCTTGGGCTTGAGTCCGAGCCCTACGTTCTCCGCGACCGTGAGGGTGGGGACGAGCTCGAACTGCTGGTGGACCATCGCGATCTTCAGCGCGATGGAGTCCTTGGGACTCTTGATTGCGACGGGCTCTCCCCGGACGAAGATCTCGCCCGAGTCGGCTCTGTAGAGCCCGTAGAGGATGTTCATGAGGGTCGTCTTGCCCGCTCCGTTTTCGCCCAGCAGAGCGTGGACCTCGCCTCCATAGATGGCGAAGTCAATCGAATGGTTGGCCACGACCCCCGAGAACCTCTTTGTGATTCCCCTCATCTCTATCAAGGGAAGAGGTGATGCGGCCTGGGAAGGGTCGCTCAATCTTAGCTCAATGCCTTCGAAACAAGAAAAGGGGCAGAACCCCGGTCCGACCTCTTTGCTAAGGGGTGGACGGAGGGTTCTGCGTATTGTTGAATGGGACTTTGATCGTGCCGCTCTGGATTCCGGCCGCAGTTTGCGTGAGCTGTGCCTTCACTGTGGCGGGGATTACACTGTCGTAGGCGTGGAACGGCCCGAGGTAGCCGAGGTTCAGGTTCTGAATCTGGCCTCCGATTTGGCTCCACGTGCCGTTGATGATGTGTTCGACGACTGGTTGTATGAATGCGGTCATGTTCAGGAGGACGCTCGTCATCATGGAGGTTGGTGACAGCTGGACCTGGTCAAGGACTGTCCCGATGAGGGTGGTGTTTGTGACCGTTGCTGCAGAGATCACTCCCAGTCCGGTTGTGTCCGCAATCGGGACTAGGATGTCGACGTGATTGGTGTTAATCATTGTCGTTGCGTCTTCGTATCCGATGGTCGGGTCGCTCCACGTTCCTGGGACCGTGAGGTATACTTGGGCTGAGGGGTTGACGCTGTGGACGCCGGCCTGATATGCATAGAACTCGTAGGAGAGGGCTGCGAACCACTGGCCGATTACGACCCCGACGGCGTTGGTCTTCGTCATCTTACCTGACAGAACGCCTGCCAGGTAGTAACCCGTCGCTTGGTTCTGGGCGCCTAGTGCTACGACGTTCTTGGTGATGTTGTCGCCGTCGTATGTCGGCGTCATGATGAAGTCAACTTTGGGGAATTGTGCGGCGATTGCTTCGGTGGTTCCGATGAATTGATTCCCGTCGGCCCATATCACATTGTATCCTTCTTGAGCGTAGGATGTCATTAGTGCGCCCTGGTTAGAGTAGGCGACGTCCTGCGAGATTGAGACGTTCCAGCCGTAGGTGGATCCGATCCATTGTGCGACTTGAACACCCTGGTCGTTCAAACCGTCGTCCGTTGTGTCTCCACCGACGAGGAGCGCGAGCTTGATGCTTGAACTTGGCTTGGTGCTCGTCGCTGTCGTTGTGCTGATCGACGTGATGGTCGTCGTGCTGGTCTTGCTACCCGTAGCGAGCACAACGGCCGCCACGGCCACGATTAGGACCACTATCACAACTGCGGCGATGACCGTCGTTGATGTTGCCTTTCTATTTTCGAAGTACATTTACGTTCTTCTCGTCGAAGGACCAACGTCTTCGTCGCTATATATACTCAGGCTCGATTCCCACGCATGAGAACGCGAGGACCAGCGCCTTCTGCTACTTGCGCTTATAGGGGACGGTGAGGGAGGAAGGCGACTTCGTGCCCCTGTGAAACAGCAAGATGAAGACTATTGCGAAGATGTAAGGTATCGCCAGAAGGAAGTACCCCGACCCCGGCCCGAGGTCGGAGAAGAGGCCTGAGCCGATGAATATCGCCGCTATCGAGTAACCGAGCCCGAACACCCAGGCCCCGGCAATCGCCCTGTAGGGGCTCCACCTCGCGAAGATCACGACGACGATTGCAATCCACCCTCTCCCGGCCACGAGAGTGTCTCCGGTCGCGTAGAGACCGAGGTACCCGAGCACAAGAGAGGCTCCCGCAAGACCGGCGAGGGTGGAGCCTGTGATCACGCATAGGTGCCTGACGAGATTGACGTTGATTCCGGCCGAATCGGCGGCTTCGGGGTTCTCCCCCACCGCCCTGATCTTCAGGCCCCAGGTCGTCCTGAAGAGTATGAGGCCTAGGAGCAAAGCCACGGCGAGGGAAGCGTAGACCAGGACGTTCTGGCTGAACAAGATTGGCCCGAGCACGGGAAGGTTGCTCAGGGCGGGGATTTGCACCGGGGATATGGGGCGGACGTGCAGGTATGTCGTCTTCGTCACTATCACGTAGCCGAAGTCGCCCAGGGAGAGCGCCAGGAAGTAAACCATCAGCCCAGCGATCAGCTGGTTGATCCCTATCCTGACGGTCACGAACGAGTGCAGCCCGCCCATGGCCAGCCCCACGGCCATGCCGGAGAGCAGTCCGTAGGGATAGGAGCCCGTCGAGAAGGTCACCCACAGGGAGACGAACGCTGACAGGCTCATCACGCCCTCGATGCCCATGTTGAGCACGCCCGATCTCTCTGCATAGACTTCGCCGATGGCGGCGTAAAGTATGGGCATCGTCAGGGGCAGGCTGGCTGCCAAGATTGAAATCGTCAGGTCGCCGTAGGAGACCATGTCTGATCAGCGACTCCTTCCGGTCCTGTCGCCGATCCACTTCTCAACGACCAGGACGGACAGCACTATTATCGCCTGGAGTGCGTAGACCAGGTCAATCGGTATCGCGGCGACGCTTCTCTGCAGGCTCTCGCCACCGACCGACAGGGCGGCGTAGAGCACCGAGGCGACGACTATGCCCAGCGGATGGAACGAGCCCAGGGCGGCGACGGAGATTCCTTGATAGCCGTAGCCGGGCGAGAAATTCTGAGCGAGCACGTGGTCGACGCCGGCGACCACGACGATCCCAGCCAGGCCTGCGAGCGCCCCGCTCATCAGGCCCACCGCGAGTATGCTCCTCGAGACGTTGACGCCGCCGCTCTGCGCTGCGCGCGGGCTTGCGCCAGAAGCCCTAATCTCGTATCCCAGGACGGTCTTGTAAAGGACAAAGTACACCGCTACCGCCGCAGCCAGGGCGACAATGACCCCCACGTTGAATTGGGTGCTCTTAATGAGAGCGGGGAGCCAGGTCGATTGCGGCAGGGCGGGCGTCTGAAGATTCCCCGACAAGGGATCCTTGAGCGGTCCTGCGGTGAGCCAGTTCACCACGTCCAGCGCGATGAAGTTCATGACGAGCGTCGGGAATATCTCGTTCACCTGGAGCTTGATCCTCATCAGGAGTGGCAGCGCGAGCCAGATCGTCCCTCCAGCCGCCGCTGCCAGCAGCATGACCGGGATTGCAACCGCGCTTGGGAAGCCGCCAAGCTGAGCTGCGGCCAGATAGCCGAAGAGCGCGCCGATGTAGAGTTGACCCTCGACCCCGATGTTGTAGAACCTGGCCCTGAACGGCACTAGGAACGCGAGCGCGGCCAGCAGCAACGGCCCCATCAGGAAGAACGTCTCGGAGGCGAGGAAGGTGGTCCCGAACGACCCCGAAACGAGCCCCTCCATGCTCGTGACTGCGTCATATCCGAAGGCCGAGAGGATGACGGAGAACAGCACAAGCGACACAAGAACCCCCAGCAGGTAGGGGAGGTACTTCCCCGGGGACACCCGCGTCATAGCGCGCCTCACCCGCTCTTCTGTTTAGGCGTACTCCGCCGCGAAGGCCGCCACCGCCTTCTTGAAGGCCTGCATCGGCGCGTCCGCGATGCCCGTGCCTATTATGCCGTGGCCGCCGTCCTTGTGCGCGATGCCTGTGTCGATTCTGGGCGCGGTGTTGAGCTCCACGACCTTGCGGATGTCGATACCGACCGGCACTCCCACGAAGTCCATGTAGGGAATGCGAAAGAGCGGGTCTTCCATCACCGAGACCTTGCGCATCGCCCGGGTGTGCTCCACGGCCTCCTGAAGGGCACCTCCAAACAGCCTCGCCTGCGAGGGTGACGCCGAGAGGGCCGTCCCGCCGAAGCCCCTCGACTCCGAAATGGCGCTGTCGCCTATGTCCGGGGCGCCTTCCACGGCGGTGAAAGGAGGAAAGAGGAAGCCCTTGATCTCGCCAGCCGGGCCGGTGAACCACCTGTCTCCCAGGGCGCTCACCTTGATCCCAAAGTCGACGCCGTTCCTTGACATCGCGGTCACGATGGTGCTGTACTTCAGGCCCTTTGCGGCGTCCATCATCACCTTGCAGGCGCCCATCATGAGGTTGCCGCAGTACCACCTGCCTCCGTTGCCCATGAAGTAATCTCCGACCTTCCCTAGGGTCTCCTTTGGGAAGCCGGTCCTGACTACATGTGGGAGTATCCAGTTCATGAAGACCCCGCGGGTCGCGTCGAAGGAGCCGTGGAGCTCATCGCCCATCGTGAGCCCCTTCGAGAGCAGTTCTTTGACGTTGAAGCCGCCCGCCTGCTTGATCGTGGCGGCCATCACCGGCGCCAGAGTCGCCTTGACGAACTCGACCTCCTTGATGGCCCTCTCGTACTTGTCGGCGAATGAGGTCAGGTCGGTCTGCATCCAGTCCGTGGAGACGTTCCCGTGAACCTTGTCCTTGAAGACAAGGACGGGGCTCGAAGCCGAGGTCACGCCGCACATGCCGCTCACGTTTCCGTACTTGTGGTTGGGCTCGATCCTGACCTCGCCGATCCTTGCGAGGCGCTCCGCCTGCTGCGACGTGTCGGCGAGGCCTTCCGCTCTTATGGCGTTGATGACCGCTATCTTCTGGACCTTGACCATCCTTGACCACTCGATGGGCGGTCCCGCGTGCGTGATCAGATCGCTCTTGTATCCGGGAATGGCCTTGATGGCGGGCTTGAGGTCCACCAGCCAAGCCTCGGCGGCAATGATCCGCTCTACGGCCTTCTTGTTTGCGTCATCAATGTCTGAACCGAGGGAGTTTGGCAAATCCACTCTGGGTAGCGAAGAGCATACGCCATATAAGCGGGTTGGATGATTCTCAAGCCCAAGAACGCGCGGAGCGCGGCACTCCTTGACGGCTGGGCCTAGCGCGCAGAGACGCTAAGACGACCGCGCTGGGGTTTGGCCTGCTACTTTCGAGGGTGAGAAACGCCCGCGCTCTTAAAAAGACGGAAGGCGCAATACCGGCAGTCCTTGCCAATTCCGCTGGTCGAACCCTCTGAGAGAGAGACCCTTCGTCGGATAAGGCGGCGGGTCCAGGCCGTTGACGGAGTCAAAGAATGCGTCGACGTGCGAATGACCTCTCCGGGGAAGAAGCCTCACGTTCGCGTTCACGTCTCGTTGAAGGGTCAGCCCGATTACGAAGGAATCCACAAGGTCTCCGCGACGATCGACCATGAGGTCAGGAAGGTGCTCCCCAACGCGAGGATCTCGATTCGTTCCGACTCCGGCGAAGGCGGAGGAGAGGCCGGGCGGATATGGCAACTTGTCAAGAGCATAGCAGAAGACGAACCGGGTTCAAGAGGTGCGCACAACATCCACGTCCAGAGCTTCGGGGGGAAGCTCGGGGTCGACTTTCACCTCGAGGTCGCAGCCGGAGTGAGCGTGGAGCAGGCTCATGATGTCGCGACACGCATCGAGAAGAAGCTCAAAGCGGCCAATCCGAAGATATCTGAGGTGGTGGCGCACGAAGAGACGGTCTCCTACCTCATTTCCAACGAGCGGTCTGGCCATGGGGCGGAGCTGAGGTGGTTCATCGAGCACGTGGCGAAGCGCTTCCCGGAAATAGAGCTGGCCAGCCCGCCGACAATCAGGCAGCTCGGCAATCACCAACTTCACGTGATAATCAGGGCAGCCTTCGAGCCTGACTTAGGCATGGAGAAGGCGAGCCAAATCGCATCAAGACTTGACGCCGCCATCAGGCAGGGCTTTCCGGCGATAGTCAGGGTGGACATAACGAAGGAGCCAGGCGAAGGAAGACGGACCGTCCCGACGATGAGCACGACGCGTTCGTGACGACAAGGGTATTGCTCTGTGGCCGCGAGAGAAAGCGAGGGTGAATCGAAAGGCCAACCGCAGGCAACGACCACCCTTGGGTACTCCTCCCTTCCACCTTCGGAGGTTTTTCGGGCCCTAGGGACAGGCGTCGAGGGTCTATCGGCCGAGGAAGCCGCCAAGCGACTGCAGAGCTATGGTCCAAACGCATTGCCGAAGCAGAGGCTGACCTGGTTCAACATCCTCCTGAACCAGTTCAGGAACCCAATGTTCCTAATCCTCTTCGTCGTGGCGGTCGCGTCAGGAGTTCTCGGCCAACCTCAGCAGGCGGCGGTCATACTAGGGATCATGGGATTCAGCGTCGTTCTAGGCTTCTACAACGAGTTCCGAGCGGAGAGAGCGGTCGAGGAACTTCAGAGAAGGGTGTCGATCAAGGCAATAGTGATGAGAGACGGCAAGACCGCGGAGGTCGACTCATCCTCCATCGTTCCGGGGGACCTCCTTCAGGTGTACATCGGCGACATAGTCGCGGCGGACACCAGGATCGTCGACTCCAAGGAACTCGAGGTCAATGAGTCTCTGCTGACAGGAGAGTCCTTCGCACTTGAGAAGAACGCGGAGAGTCTCGGGGAGGGCAGGTCGGCCTCGACGCCCGCTGAGGCTAGCAACATGCTCTTCATGGGCACCGTCGTCGTGCGAGGGACCGGCCGAGGAATCGTGGTCTCGACCGGCAGGAGCACCGCTTTCGGCTCGATTTCGAAGAGCCTTTCTCGCGCCCACCCTGAGACCGAGTTCCAGAGGGGCACTAGGAGGTACGGAAACCTTCTCCTCTACCTCACGTTCTTCCTTGCGATCGGAATCTTTGGCTTCAATGCCCTGGTGGGGCACTCTCTCCTCAACTCGCTCCTCTTCGCCCTTGCGGTGGCGATAGGGATCGTTCCTGAGATGATGCCCGGGATAGTCACGATTTCCCTTTCGAGCGGGGCGCACAAGATGGCCGAGCGGCAGGTTCTGGTCAAACGCCTGGCGTCCATCGAGAACCTCGGGAACGTGGACGTCCTCTGCACCGACAAGACCGGAACCCTGACGGAGGGGAAGATTGCCATGGAAGGCGTCCTTGGGCCCGACCTGAAGTCCGAGCCCACGGTCCTGCCCATGGCGCTTGTATGCAACGTGGCAGTAGTGGGAGGCGACGGAAGGGTGACAGGAAATCAGATGGACGCCGCAGTGTGGGAGTATGCCATCAAACGCGACCTGGTGAAGTCCGCATCGGCGTTCTCCAAGGTCGACGAAGTCCCGTTCGACTACGAGAGGCGCATGATGTCTGTCATCGCAAGGAGGGGTGGCGAACTCTTCATCATCACAAAAGGTGCCCCAGAGTCCGTCCTGAAAAGGTGCGGCGGAATAGCCCTCGATGGCGGGGGGCAGAGGACGGCGATGACCGGAGAACTCGCCAAGGACATCGAATCCGATGTCACGAGTTACTCCCGCGAGGGCCTTCGAGTGCTCGCGGTGGCATGTCGGAGCATCGAAGGGAAGGGTGCGTACTCCCCGGACGACGAGTCCGACCTGACGCTCGTGGGCTTCCTCTCTTTCACCGACCCTCCCAAGAAAGATGCAGCTCAGGCGATCTCCAAGCTCAAGCTGCTGGGAGTCGACACCAAGATTCTCACGGGCGACAATGAAGTCGTTGCGAGGAAGACCTGCGATGACATCGCGGTCGAGGTGAAGAGGGTGGTGACGGGCGACGACCTCGTTCCCATGAACTGGGCTGACTTCAAGGCCGTCGCCGAGGAAACGACTATCTTCGCGAGGGTCACGCCTGACCAGAAGCTCGAGGTGATCAAGGCGCTCAAGGAGAACGGGCACGTCGTTGCCTACATGGGCGATGGCGTAAACGACGCTCCGGCGCTCTACGAAGCCGACGCGGGCATATCAGTTGACTCGGCCGTCGACGTCTCGAAGGAGGCCGCGGACATCATCCTCCTGAAGAAAGACCTCGGAGTCCTCGCTGCGGGGATCGAGGAGGGACGCAGAACTTTTGGGAACACGATGAAGTACGTGAACATGGGCACGAGTTCGAACTTCGGGAACATGTTCAGCGCCGCGGCGGCTTCGGTCTTCCTCCCGTTCTTGCCGATGCTTCCGATGCAGATCCTCTTCATGAACCTGCTCTACAACGTCGCGAACCTGACCCTGCCGACCGACAACGTCGACCCCGAGTACACGAAATGGCCGAGGAAGTGGGACATCGGCTTCATAAGGAATTTCACGCTCTTCTTCGGACCGTTCAGCTCCGTCTACGATTTCTTGACGTTCGGGATCATGCTGTTCATCTTTGGCGCTCCTGCGCCGCTCTTCCAGACCGCCTGGTTCGTGGAGTCTTTCTGGACGGAGGTGTTGATCATATTCGTGATAAGGACGTGGCGAGTGCCCTTCTTCACGAGCCGCCCCGGCAAGTGGCTCACCGTCTTGACGCTGGGCTGTGTGGCCTTCGGGACGGTCCTGCCTTTCACCCAACTTGGGGCGCTCATGGGCTTCGTGCCGCTTCCCCCCCAGTTCTGGGTCCTTCTCATCCTCATGACGATCACCTACCTCCTCCTCGTCGATGCGGGGAAGGTCTTCTTCTACAGGGTGTGCGGCTATTGACCACGGGACTGGGAACCAAGGCGAGGGTGGTGGTCTGAGAGATGCTCTACGCTGACCTCTTCGGGTGGTGGATAGCCACGATAACGTGGAGCATCGCGTTCCCGATCGCCGTGAGCCTCTACCTCTACAGACGGAGGCCGGGCAAGCAGCATGCGAACCCTGAGCGCAAGCTTGGGCTGCTCAGAGACTTCACGTTCGTGTGGTTCCTAGCAGGCCTCCTTGTACTCTATATCGTCACGGTGAGCCAGGGCTCCGCCCTCCTCTTCGCGGTCGGAAACATCGTGGTGGAGGCGCTTCTGCTGCTCTACGTGTCCAGAAGCGGTAAGGAAGCGGCAGCCTAGGTGGCCCTCGCACTCCGTCACGCGGCCGCGCCTAGGGTTGCCTGCTCAGGACGCAGCTCATGCAGTGCGCGCCGCCGTAACCGCCGGTTATCTCCTGGAGCCTGAGTGCTGACGCCTCGACTCCCAGGTCGTTGAACTCCTTCTTGTGCGGGAAGAACTGGCCGGATTCTCTGAGCCGAGCGTGCTCCCGCTTCGCTTCCTGCAAGAGGTCCGCGTAGCGATGCGGCGCGATCTTCGCCTGGTACTCCAGGTTCTTCAGGACTTTCTCCGCCACGTTCTCCACGTCCATCGCCATGATCTTGCGGTCGCTCAGGCAGAGGAAGTTGGACGCGTAGCACATCTGCTCCAGGGTGGTGATGGGGACGACGGAGAACCCGCGGCTCGCAAGATAGTCGCGGAGGTTCGGGTTTCCTGACTGGCGCCTGTAAACTCCCTTCGACGACCTCCTGTAGAGCTCGACCTTGGCTCGGTTCAGGAGGGGGACGCACCCCACGGCGATGCCCTTCCCCGCCATGTTGAGGTACGTGTCGAGGTGCATGTTCACCATCGGGTCGGGCTGGTCGCCGGGGATCAGCGGGTGCGCGGGCTGATGGACGACCGCGACCTCGTCGAAACCGACGCCGTTGGCGAGGATCTGGTTGACGGCGCTGCGGTTCGTCCTGTCCCCGAGTCCAATCATTGCGAAGTCACCCGCCGGCATGAAGTCGCCCCCCTCGAAGGTGCCCGGCGGCTTTATTCGGCAGGCGATTCTCGCGCCAATCATCTCAAGGACTGCCCCGGTTATCAGCGGCTCCATCCGCCGCTGGGGTTTCGACATCCTCCCCAGCATCACGCCCAGGTCTGAGACAGCCTGCTGATCCCGCATGAAGTAGAGGTTCGCGAGCGGGACGTCTAGGTTTACGCGCGGGAGGACGGCTCTCACGCCCTTCTTCTCTTCGAGAGCGATGCTAGGCCTGAGGAGCAGGATGTTGAAGATCGTCTCAGCGTCTAGGTCGGTCACGCTCTCTTTGAACGCCCGACGGGCCTTCGTGACCTGGTCTGAAGGGCCGCTGAAGTTCACGATTCCGACAGCGTAGTCTCTTGCTCTCTCGAGAAGCTCGGGGTTTTCTTTAGCGAAGTTCACCGCAAGCCGCTTCAGCCTGTGGACCTTCACCCCGGCGGACGACAGCGCGTGTTCGAGTTCCTTGTGTTCATGGATGGCTTCGTCCATGCTGAAGGCTCTCTCGTACAGGAACGAGAAGGGTGCCATCAGGCCGAAGAACATCTCGATGCCGGGCCTGTGGATGAGCACCTCCTTCAGCGGGTCCCATTCCGCTCTGACAGAAGAATCCATCCAAACTCTCTCCTTGATGACATGCCAGTCTGGCACGGCGGCCTTAATGAGGAAGCTCTTCGCCTGTAACCGCGGCCTAGGGCTGGAATTCTGGGGGCCGGTACCTGGCCCTGACCATCTCCTTCAGGGACGTCACCAGGTCGAAGCTCGAGGCCACAATGTCGGTCTGGGTGAGCATTCCGATCAGACTTCCGCCGTCCACCACGGGAAGTTTCTTGATCTGTTTCTCCGCCATGAGCCTGGCCGCCTCCTCCGCCCTCTTGTCGGGAGAGATTGTAATCAGGCGCTTTGTCATGACCTTCTTGATGGTGATCTTGTCTGGGTTTGCTCCTTCCGACAGGGCCCGCGAGATGTCCCCTTCCGTCAAGATTCCAACGGGCTTCCCTTTGCTCATTACGATGACCGAGCCCACGTGCGCCTTCACCATGATTGTCGCCGCCTCTCTCAGGCTTCTTTCAGGGTCGGCGGTCGCCACCCAGCCCGTCATGATATCGCGAACCGAGAGCATCATCCATCACTTCACTATCAGGACGTCGCACTTTGAGTGGTTGACCACGGACGAAGAGACGCCTCCCAACAAGAACCTCTCGATCCCCGATATCCCCCTTCTTCCGAGGACAATCAGGTCGGCGCGCTCGCTCTCGGCGAGGCTGAGGATGATCTCAGAGGGGTGCCCGTCCTCCACCGAGCCAGAGACGCTCCGGCCGGCTGCCTTCGCGCTGCTCATGGCCGCTTCCAGCAACGCCTTTCCCTCCTTCACGATCTGCTCGGGGAAGCCGGGCGGATAGTAGGGCGCGGCCGGGCCGTACACTGGCAGGACCGTGGTAACGGCGACGACTATACATATGGAAGCTCCTTGCCCGGTCGAGAGCGCGATCGCGCGGGCCAGAGCGCGCTTTGCGTTCTCGGAGCCGTCGTAGCCCACGATTATCTTCTTGTAGCCCTCAAGGTCGCGGCCGCTGCTCATGTGCCTCTCACCCGAAGGGGCTGTTCGATTGACCTATGGGACCGGAACAGACGCTCGCCCCGTTGTACAGACGATCGTCCTGATTCTGCGAAGGATAGGTCTCCGAAAGCCACTTCCTGCGCAGCTTGTCGATGATGTCCATGTTGGGGGTTACCTCTACGCCGATCTCCCCATCGTTGAAGCTTATCGCAGCTCTTGAGAAGGAGGTCCGGTAGACCGCATACCTCTTTCCCGCCGGTGTGACGACCGTCCTCTCGAGGATCATCAATCCCCCGCTCACAAGGCTCCTCAGCCTTCTGTAGCAGGTGCTCAGCGGCAGGTTCTCCTCCGCGCTGATCTCTTCTACGGTCTTTCCTCTTGTGATCGCCGAGGTCAGTATCTTCCTAGATGACTCGTCTCCAAGGGCGCTGAGAATCGCGCCCGACAACCCGAGGCTTTGGACCGCGGCCGCGTCTTCTGTCAGGTGCTGAGGCTCGCTCTCTTCGAGACTCGGCCTCAGCCTCCTTGCTCGTTCTCCTCCGAATTCTTCTCCGCCGATTGCCTGAATCGCTTGTGCCATCCTCGCCATCTGGCATCTTACGGGAGCCCGGAAGTATTAGAGCCGGCTTGTACGTCTGTGTCCCGGTCCACACGTATGTGTTGCTTGTGGGTCCCTATGTGTACACTTGTACACCTTTCCTGAGGAGCCGCTCCGCGATGTCAGCGGCTTCTCTTTTCTTCCTCTGCCCGAACCTCTATCATGCCCTCCGAGACTCTGCTGTTTGTGATCTTGTAAGGGTACGCCGAGATTAGCCCCAGCAGGAACTGCTCGGTGCAGCGAGTAGACTCAGGGGAGAAACCCGCGCCTATGACCCGCACGACGGCAATCGCCTTGCCCTGCTCGTCCTTTATCTCAATCTCTACCCTCTTCACCGGAAGGAATCCCTGGAGTTCGTCGACCCTCGAAGCGAGCAGCCGGAAGTCCTCCGCGTACATCAACAAGTATGAGCCGACCCTCTTCCCCTCGTCGAACCACTCCTTCAGCAGCCAGTCCCTGTCGCTCAGGAAGACCTTCTTCATCAGCCTCTCCATCATGTCTCCGGGAAGCGGGATCGCGTCCGTGTCCTTCAGGATCCTGCTCCACCTCCAGGACGAGTATACCTCCTTCGGGGAACCCCCGTACCGGCAGATTCTCAGGACCGCGGTCAGAGCTTCGTTTGTGAGGGCGTAGAGGCTTTTGTTCTCCTTTGTGGCCTCGTCCGCCAGAAGGTCCGCCGTCTCCTCGTCGACGGCGATGTTTGTCCGTGCCATACGGGCTCGCGGCGTGCGCATTTGTACATAAGGCTATGCAGGTTGCGTGAGAACGTACAGACGGCGAGATATACTCCGCAGCCCGCCTTCAGGCTATGGAGCTGAGCAAGGGGGAGGGCGGGAGGAGGGGCATCACAGCCATCGAAGGAGGGCTGGTGGCGCTCGTCCTGATCTTCGGCACGATGGCGTTTGCGTACCTGAGCGCTGTAAGGACTAATTCGGCGGAGATATCTTCGTTGCAGTCACAGATTGCCGGCACCACGACGGCCGCCGGCACGACCACGACGATCGTGAAGTCTGGAGGGGCAATCAACGAGACCGCGCTTCCCGTCATGAACCAGACGAACACGATTAGGCAGATCAGGGAGACTTGGTACCTATCTCCCGCAGCGGCTCAGGACCGGTTCGACCCCTCCACTATCGTGGTGAACCAGGGAGACACGATCGACCTCACTCTAATCGACAACGACACGGTGGCCCACGATCTTGTCATCGGCCCTCCCTACAACATAGTCGTGAATTCGACTGTCCCTGGCTTGGTCAATGACATCACTCACCAGACGTTCACGACGAACGCCCTGAACAACTCCCCCGGAGTTGTCGTGGCGGGAACGCCTGGCAACGTGTCCGCGACGTATACCTTCGTTGCGAAGTACGCCGGGATATTTGAGTTCGTCTGCACCTACCACGCCGAGGTCGGTATGATAGGGTACCTGACGGTGCTACCAGACTCGGCATACACAGGAAAGGGCCCGAGCGCCGGGCAACAGGGCGGCTCCTCGCCCCAGATAACCGCGGTCTCCATCGTCCAAGGCTCGGGAGCCAACGCTTCGATTCCCCAATCCTATTCGCCAGACCCGGTCACGGTGGTCATCGGGGTCAACAACACAGTCACGTGGACAAACAACGACAGCGCACCGCACACGGTCACAGCCAACGACGGGAGCTTCGACTCCGGAAACATGGCGCCGACCGCCACGTTCACCTTCACTTTCACGGCCCCCGGCACCTATCACTACCACTGCATCTACCACCCCTGGATGGTCGCGACGGTAATCGTGAAGGCAGGGTGATTGCAGCGATGGCACCTAAGCTGCGCGCAGAACGCACGCAGCCACGCGCTGGGGCCATCGCCGCCGAAGACCACAACGTGGCGCTCGCCAAGAGCATCCGGGCGGCTCTAGAGGGCTACCTGAAGGGCAGGAAGCTCGTCGAGGTCAAGATTCGGCAGGTCGAGGGGAGGAGCGTCGACGGGTTCGTGAAGATCGAGCCAGAGAAGGGGGAGCGCCTCCTGGTGGACTTCAAGGCCTCCACTACGCTGGAGGGCGCGCTCTTATCCCTCGAGGTGGGCGGCAGGAAGATTTCTCTCGCCGTCGGTCCAGGCGCAAGACGAACGCAATAGGACCAAGAAGGGGTTCGCGGAACCGCAGCCGCTCGGCCTACAGGCGGAGACATATACCAGCGACTAGCCCCGGGTAGCTCGAAAATGCGCAAGGAGAGAAGGAGGACGGCCGCCGTGCAGGGACTCCTGACGGCGCTTCTGGTCGCCGCCGGGATGATAGCCGTGGCATACGTGACTGTCGCATGGTCAAGTTCGCAGCAGTTCCCGACGCAGGGCACGGGGGCAGATGCGAACGCGACGACCAGCTCGTACGCCAACCAGACTTCGTCCTCTCTCGCGAACCAGACTACGACGGGGCAAGTCGTCGCTTCCTCCCCCGAGACTACCTTCGTGAGAATACTATCGGGGTCCGCCGACTCGGTCTCAATCTCTTTTTCGCCACTCCAGGTCACACTGGTAGTCGGGGTCAACAACACCGTCACCTGGGTGAACAACGATAACGCCGCCCACACGATCACGGCAAAGGACGGGAGCTTCGGCTCTGGGAATATCGGCTCAGGAGCGAGCTACACGCACACGTTCACGACGCCTGGGACATACACGTACTACTGCGCCTACCATTTGTGGATGGTCGGGACGGTAGTTGTGAAGACCGGGTGAAGGCAGGACGTCAGTTCAGCCCGACACGGGCGGAATGCCTATGCCTTCGTTTAGGATGACGCGGACGTCGACGGCGAACGCGCCTGAAAGCAGGTCGCGTTAGGGAGTGCACTCAGGAGCGTATGACGCCGTCTCTCCGCAGTAGGTCCAAGCAATCACCGAGCCATTGTAGACAGGCAGCAGGTCGGCACCGACCGCGGAGGTCTGCCACGAGGCGGTCTCGTTGTATGTCCAGAGGAACCAGCCCATGGTCTGGGAGTCCGAGACCCCATCCATCCCCGACACGAGGTGCTCCTGGAGGTCCGGATACCACTGAGCCTGCAGGTCGCCGCGAGTGAGGACCACGGTCTCCACATACGTGTTCCACCCCGGCTGGACCTGTGTCTCGTTGTACCAGAGCCGGGTCCCATTCCCAAAGTCAATCAGGATGTCCGCAGCGTAGAGGGAGCTCGACGCAGGCTTGAGGCTGAGATATCTGCCCCAGAGCTGCGACAGCTGGCTGCTCGCCTGCTGGTAGATTGGAAGAGAAGTGTTCACCACGTCGATTGCCCGGACGAGGAGCGCGAACGTCTCGTTGTAGAGGGAGAGAGATGAGTTGTAGTCCGAGGCCAGCCCGCCGTATTGGTCCACCTCGGTTTTCAGCTCGCTCACGTATTGGTTCTTCGACTGCGCCGCCTGTTGGTACTCGTAGTAGTAGTATGCCCCGGCCGTGGCGCTGATTATCAGGAGCGCCACCAGGGTGACGGCTACGCCGTAGATTGCCCTAGTCGCCAAAAACGAAACCCAGAGATGGCTGGCTTATCCAGCCATTAATAAGAGTTCCCCGCGGCGTCTCACACTCCACCTGCCTCACACCAAAGTGATCTGGTCTTTCTTGAACCCGGCGTCTATCTTCTTGCTTACCTGGGCCAGGAGCTTTCGCTGCTCGGCGCTGGCCGAGCCCAGCAGCTCCATCATCTTCAGGCTGTTCTCCACTGCATAGCCGTGGAAATGGTTGTTGAAGTAGCCGTAGACTTTCTTCGTCTTGGTTGCGATGGCCTCTACCTTCTTGCTCCACCCCTGTAGCTCGTCCTGCCGATACCGGTAGTTGTACCAGGGCATCTCTCCCTTGCCGTGCCACCTAACGAACGCGAAGTCCGCGGTGGTGGTGGTGTCGGGAGGGAGGAGGGGCTCGTCGACCGTCGTGATGGCGACGTTGTGCTCCCTGAGCAGGTCAATGGCGTCCGCCTTTCCCAGCCAGGACTTGTTGCGGAACTCCACGGCGAAGGAAACGTCAGCGGGGAGCACCCCTAGAAAGTCCTCGAGCTTCTTCAGGCCGTCGGAGTATCCGAAGCTCGGGGGAAGCTGGACAAGCAAAGGGCCGAGCTTTCCGTCCTCGACTAGCGGCATCATGAGATGAAGGAACCTGAAGAGGTCCTCCTTTGCCCCCTTCTCGAGGTCGAGCTTCTTCTCGTGCGTTATCACCTTCGGGAGCTTCGCGCTGAAGACGAAGCCAGGAGGTGTGCTCCTTGTGGCCCCCAGAATCATGCCCTTGCTCGGATATCCGTAGAACGTGGAGTCGATCTCGACTGTGTCGAAGAACTTGGAGTAGTATGTGAGCTTCTTCTTCTCGCCCTTCGGGTAGAAGGGACCTTCCCACTCCTTGTAAGACCATCCCGAGGTCCCCAAGCGGACTTGCAAATCGAGGTCCCAAGTCGGCGCCCATTGATAAGGCCGGCAGCGACTCGCTCTAGGCTACGTCTAGCACATTTAAGCCGTTGTCCGCCTCGGCGGTCAGAGACGAAGCTTGACAGAATCGGAGCAAGGCCAGGCGAAACCGAGGGCGAGGATCGAGTCGCTTGCTGACCTGATCTTCGGGCTAGCACTCTCGGTCGGGGCGATATCGCTCGTGAGCAGCCCGCCGACGAGTGTCCAGGGGATATACAACGACCTCGCGACCTTCGGGTTCAGCTTCCTTATCCTGATCACGATGTGGCTCCGCTACACCCGGATCATGTCGGTCTTTCCGCTCGAGTCGAGGAGAGTGACCAACCTGAACATCCTGCTGCTCTTTTGCGTCTCCGTGGAGCCGTTTCTCTTCAACCTCATCCGTAACACCCCCGGCCCCACCGACACGGCAGCTTTCGCGGACGCCACCTCGACCCTCTACGCCCTGGATCTCGGAGCGATGTTCGCCATCCTCGGCGGGTTCACCCTGACACTGGCGGACGAGGAGCGGAATCTCATCCCCAAGTCCCTGATGCGGCAGTACAGGATCGAGGGGGCAAGCTGGTTTGCCTGCGGGTTGATCTTCGGGATTTCAGCGCTCCCTGCCTTCTACACGATAACGCTAGGGAACGGGGACTCGATAAGATACTACCTCTGGGCCGTCCCGCTGTTGTTAATCTGGGCCTCTCGAACTTGGATAAGACGCTTCGGAGGCTCGAGCGAATCGGACACCTAGGCTAGCCGGCAGGGGACTAGCTGGCTGTCACGTTCAGGAGTCCGCTCTGCATGTATGCGTGGATCGAGCAGAAGATCTCGCAATAGATATCGAACGAGCCCTCCTGGCTGGCGACGAAGTTGACCTTGATCACCTGGCCCGGGGTGAGGGTCACCTCGTTCTTGTCGTAATAGTGGGTGATCTGGAACCCGTGTGCCTGCACGTCGATGTTGCAGACCACGATGGTGACGTTCTGGCCTTGCTTGACGTCGACTATCGGCCAGTTCTTCTGCGGCGCGCCGTGCCCGATGCTGTCGTTGTAGCCGACGTCGCTGGCTATGATGAGGAAGCCCCCGGCGGGCTTGAGACAGCCCGAGGGAAGAGGTCTGTTGCTGGGGCTTCCCCCCCTGCTAGCAACGTATAGCGCGGTCGTGGCTCCCACGCCCAAGAGCGCCACGACAAGCAGGACGACGACGATTCGCCTGTTCGAGTTCAAAAAAGACACCGGTTTACGAATGGAGCATGGCCGCCAGATAAAGACATGTGAAACCCAGGAGAATGCAGACGGCTATCTTGGTCGACTCGGAGCCCGAGTCGGAGGCTTGGAAGAGCGGTCTTGCGAGTCTGACTGCCGCATAGAGCGACGCCCCTAGGCCGAGGGCGAAGACGTACGTGAAGTCGACGCTGGGCAACGCCTGAACGATGTAGTAAGCGCTGGCTCCTCCGATTATCCCAGGAAGGGTGAAGGCCAGCGTCAGGACTAGAAGGTCCTTCAGGCGCTCGTTCGCGTCGCTGGCGTGGCCTTTGGCGTAGACCCAGTACGCGGCACCGACCATCATCGGCTCGAGCCCCTTGTGCAAGATGAACGCAACCGCCGCCGAAGAGCCCCCAAAGGCGTCAAGAAGATTGGAGCTTGGAGTGGTCGCCGCGGTCGCGCCTATGGCTGCCCCCTCGCCGAACCCGTGCAGGCCGACCGCGATGGCCACCAGGACCGGGATTGCGAACCCGAACCGCTCGCCCGCGCTGCCCTCGGCGAAGGTGCTCTTGTCGAGCGAGACGAGGAGGAGCAGCCCGGCGGCGAAGCAGACCCAGAGCGCCACGTGCCAGGCGCCACCAGTGAAACCCTCGCTGACTCCCAGCAGCGACGTGTCGCCGATCGTATCCGAAAAGAACCAGAAGTATAGGCCTATTGCGAAGGCGGCAAGATACATCGGCCGTGCGTATCGGGCTGCTATTGAGATTGTGAGGAGCGCGATGAACGCCGGGATGAGGAGGGAGCCCAGGATTGCGCCGAAGGTCTCGGCGAAACCTATCATGTTCAGGCGAGCGTCAAGTTCCACATTAAGCGTTGTGGCTCAAGCGACGTCCTTGGCTGCCGGCAACGGGCTCCTGGTCCTCGGTCGAGGCGGAAGGTCGCCCCGGTCAGGTCGCTCCCTTCGTCATGACCGCCTTCCTGACTCCCGCGTCGGTGAGCAAGCTCCTGACCAGGGCCGGTCCTTGATAGACCAGCGCGGTGAAGACCTGGATGGTGTTGGCGCCGAGCTCCAGGAGCGCCGCGGCGTCCGCAGGGCTGCTGATGCCCCCGCAAGCGTTGACCTCGAATGACTGGCCGACCGACCTCCTTATGCGCTCGACGGCCTTCTTCGTGTGGTCGAGCAGCGGCGGACCGCTCCAGCCCCCCTTCCCCACGGCCATCCGTGCGTCCTCTTTCGGAATCGAGTTCGAGGCGGTCACCCCCTCAAAACCCAGAGACTCCCACTTTTTCACGAGCCCCATCACGCTGTCGAACTGATTCTCTTCGATGTATGGCGGTGTCTTGAGGTAGGTGGGCTTGGCCTTCGCGTCTCTCAGCGCCTCCGCGAGCTCGGCGAAGGCGGCCGGCTCCCTGAGGTCTCGCAGGTCGGGCGTGTTGGGAGAGCTAAGGTTGAGCTCGACCCCCGCCACGTGCTTCTGGACCTTGGAGTAGCAACCCAGGACGTCTTCCATCGTCTTCCCGCTTATGCTGGCGACGAGCGGGACGTCCAGCGGCTTGCGAGTTGCGAGGTTGGCGATGAACGCGTCTATCCCGGGGTTGGGGAACCCTAGCGCGTTGACGAGGGTCTTCTCGTCCTTGTTCCTCGCGACCCTGGGCTTCGGGTTCCCCGGCCACGGCGAGACCGTGAAGGTCCCGGCGACGATGTAGCCGAAGCCCAGCCTCACCAGGTTGTGGAGGTGGCTCCCGGTCTTGTCGTAGCCCGCGGGGAGGCCCAGCGGGTTGGAGAGCTCGCCGAGGGCGGTCTTGACAGGAATCGGGTCCGCGCGGATCCTCGAGGCGAACCTCATCAGGCTCAGCCCCACGTTGTGGGCCCTCTCAGGGGGAAGCGCGAAGAGTAGTGGGCGGACGACCTTGAACGCGTCCATCTAGGCAGGCCACCGCCCCGACTCCACCCGCAAAGAGCGGCTTGTCACAGGGGCCTCTGCATCTCCCCTCTGCTTCGGGCGTCGATGTGGCCGTCGTCCATTACGACGCCACCCCGCACTATCGTATAGACGGCCGCCCCCTTCGCCTCGAATCCCTCGAAAGGGCTGTACTTCGCCTTGCTGACGAACCTCGCGGGGTCTATCCTCCAATCCCTCTTCGTGTCGACTATCGTAAAGTCGGCGTCGGAGCCCAGCGCTATCCGCCCCTTCTTTGGGTACAGGCCCCAGGCCTTGGCCGGGCCTTCCGAGGTGAGCCGCACGTATCGCGAGAGCGAGAGCAGTCCCCGGCTTACGCACGTCAGCATGAGCGCGACAGACGTCTCCAGCCCGGGGAAACCGGAGGCCCGTTCGAAGATGGAGGTGCCCGCCGTCTTCTCCTCGATGGTGTGAGGCGCGTGGTCTGTGGCGATCATGTCGACCGTCCCGTCCCGGACTGCGCCCCAGAGGGCGAGCCGGTCCTCCTTTCTCTTCACGGACGGGTTGGACTTCATGAACGATCCCTTCTCGGCGTAGTCCCCCTTGTCGAGCAGGAGGTACTGAGGGCAGGTCTCCGCCGTCACGTCAGCTCCGCCTCGGCGGCGCGAGCGCTTGGCCCCCCTGACCTCCCTGGCCCCCGCGGCGCTGCTGAGGTGGGCGATGTGCAGGTCGCACTTCGCCTCGCGCGCGAGGGCTAAGGCGCGACTGACCGCCCTCTCCTCTGCGACCTCCGGGCGGGATTCGTAGTGGGCTATCGCGTCGACCCTCCCTGCCTCCTTCAGCTTGGAGATCCTCGGCCGGATTATCGAGTCGTCCTCCGCGTGGACCGAGACCCTCATCCCTGCCTTTCCCACGAGGGCGAGTTCCACTCGCATCTCTTCCTCGGACGGGGGCGCGACGCTCCCCGTCGTCTCCGCCATGTAACACTTGAAGCCGATCACTCCGGCATCGACGAGCGGGTCTACCTCTCGCGAACTTCCTCTCGTTAGGAGGCCGTAGAGGGCGTAGTCGACCAGGGCTTTCTCCTCCGCTGCCCTGACCTTCTGCATGAGCGAGTCGACGTCCTTGGTCGGAGGGGTGTTGTTCGGCATGTCGAAGACGGTGGTCACACCGCCGGCGGCCGCGGCGGCGGTCCCGCTCCGAAAGTCCTCCTTGTAGGTCGCCCCGGGGTCTCGCATGTGGACGTGGACGTCTATCACCCCAGGCAGGACGACCAGCCCCGAGGCGTCGATCACCCTCCGCGCGCTCGGCGCGTTGGAGTTCGAGCCCATCCACGTGACCTTGCCGTCCTTTGCGGCAATCGCGCAGCTTCTCAGCGACGATGAGACGGCGACCCTACCTTCCTTGATGACCAGGTCGGCCGAGCTCAAACTAGCTAATGGCCCGAACCCCCGCCCTCACTATTTATTGCTATACCAGAGAGGCGAGGTTTCTTCACTGCACGAGCTTGCGAAGGACCAGGGAGGCGCTCACCATCATCAGCGCTGTGAAGACTCCTATCGCCGCGATGTCGAAGGGGACCTGAGAGTAGACTCCTGTGAGGATCATGGAGCGCATGGCGTCGACGACGTAGCTCAGCGGGTTGACCTCCGAGACGTATTGGAGCCACTTCGGCATCAGGGAGATGGGATAGATCGCGTTGCTCGCGAAGAAGAGGGGCATCGTGAGCGCCTGGCCGAAGGCCATCATCCTGCTCTGCGTGCCGAGGAACGCGCTGAGGGTCATCGAGAAGGCGGTGAAGGCCATCGCGAAGAGTATGACGACGAAGAAGACGCCTAGGACGTCCAGAGGGTCGAGCCTGAGGTTGATGCCGAGGATGAGGGTGAGCCCGAGGACGACGATGGCCATGAAGATCCCCCTGACGCTTGAAGCGAGCGTCTTCCCCACGACCACCGACGCCCTGGGGGATGGCGTCGAGAGGAGCTTCGTGAGCATCCCCATGTCCCTCTCCCAGATCAGCCTCACCCCGTAGAGTATCGCCACGAAGAGGACCGACTGGGCGATTATGCCGGCAGACATGAACTGGAGGTAGGTGAAGTTGCCCTCCGTCAGCTGGCTCGACCTCAGCTCCGTAAGCGCCGACCCGAAGACCACCAGCCAGAGCGCGGGCTGGACCGCCCTCATCCAGAGCTCGGACGAGTCATGGCGTATCTTCCTGGCCTCCATCTCGGCGATGGTGAGGGCAGACGAGACGAACTTGGTCACGCTCGCCATGGCCGCTATCGAGCCCTCCTCTCGAAGGCCTTCCTGGCCTCCCTGGTCTCCCTGAATGACCCCCTTGTGTCGCGCCCGACGCTCGTGTACTTCATGAAGACGTCGTCGAGGCTGGGCGTGCTGAGAGAGATCCCCTTGATAGCCACCCCCTGATTTCTCAGGTGGTCGATTATCTGGGGAAGGGCGGCTTCCCCGTTCGGGGTCACGATCTTTAGGGAGTAATCGTCGACCTCGGTCACGCTGCCGAGTTCCGGGGGGACCGTCGAGGGCGGCCTGGCAGACGTCTTCACCGTGACTAGGTCACCGCCTATGGACCTCTTCAGGTCCTCCGGCGCTCCGGAGACCGCAATCTTTCCCTGGTTCATTATGGCGAGGCGGTCGCAGAGCTCGTCCGCCTCCTCCATGTCGTGGGTCGTGATGAATATCGTGACTCCGTACTCCGAGTTCAGCTTCTTGATGTAACCCCAGGTCTTCAGCCTCGAGGAGGGGTCGAGCCCGATGCTCGGCTCGTCCAAGAAGAGGATCTTCGGCCGGTTGACCAGCGACTCGGCGATCTCGAGGCGGCGCATCATCCCTCCCGAGAAGTGCTTGACGAGGTCGTTCGCTCTCTCGGAGAGGCCCATGTAGTCGAGCGCCTCCTTGATCCGGTCGGGGCGGTCCGCCTTCTTTACGTCGAAGAGCTTGGAGAAAATCAGCAGGTTCTCGTACGCGGTCAAGTCCCCGTCCACCGAGACTGCTTGGGGCACGTAGCCTAGCATAGACCTCACCCTGGCCGAGTCTCGCCTCACATCGATCCCGAAGACCTTGATCGAGCCCGAGGTGGGAAGTCCGAGGGTGGTGATCATCCTGATGGTCGTGGTCTTCCCAGCGCCGTTGGGGCCGAGGAACCCGAAAACCTCGCCCTCTTCAACGTCGAAGCTGATGTCGTCGACTGCCCTTATACCGCCAGGATACACCTTTGAGAGGTGCTCGACCTCGATCGCTTTCATTGGTTGGCTTTCCAGTCTTTTGAAAAAACGCTTGATGCGCGTATAAACGTATGCTCGCGGTTCCTCAAAGATTTCGTCTCTCCGAAAGGGAAGGCTTTATACGCACGAGAGGCGTCGAAAAGACGCATAGCTTGCCCCACTGCAACGGCAAAGGGACAGGGATGCGGGAACTAGAAGGAAAATGACAAAAATCGAGGAAGACGATACCGGCATCGACTCCGTCCTGCTGACCGTAGAGAACCCGGTGAGGCGCAAGATCATCAGGCAGCTCAGCAAGGAGCCCAGCTACCAGCTCCGCATCTCCAAGGAGCTGGGTTTCAGCCAACAGCTGGTCGCCAAGCACCTCGACGCCATGGAGGACACCGGCGTGGTCTCGTCCCAGATGGAGGCGAGCCCTCACGGCCCCAAGAGGAAGGAGTATCTGCTGAACAGGAGCATCTCTCTAACCATCGACTTCGCCCCCAACCTCTTCAGGGCGAGGGTGGTGGAGTTCGACCCCCTCCCGGAGCTCGACCTGCCTAGCTCCTCCGGCGAGGTCTTCAGGATGCTCGCGGAGGTGATGCAGAGGCCGGAGGAGAACAGGAAGCTCCGCCCGCTCGCGTCCCTCATCAAGGAGATCGACAGGAAGCTCGCCGACATCGAGGACGAGAGGTCCGTGCTGCTCTACCTCAGGAACCTCGCGATGAAGGAGGTCTCAAAGGCTGTGGGCGGTGGCTCGACTTCGGGGTGGGACGAGAAGGGGGTGGTCAACCAGCTCGTGGACGAGAACGAGAAGGGCCTGCGCGAGGCCTTCAAGGGGCTGAACATGGGCGACGCATGGGTGCGGGCGATACTAGCCGAGCTAGAAAGGGAACTCTGAGCCGATTCTTTTTGCCCCCCCTCTTTTCCCTTGAAAAATAAAGAGAGGGGGTTTACCCCTCTGATGGAAGCCTAGATAACGAAGGTGGACTGCGGAACGCCAAGCTGAGTCTGGAGGGTGCGTATCCTCTCAGAGTACTCCTTCATCTTGGCATTGTCGTGCTGGACCTTTGCGATCTTGTATGCCTTCCAGGCCTTCCGAAGGGCTCCCCATGTCTGTCCCGTCGTGTAGGTGCTCATGTCAACATGATATCAGTATCACGATATTTTCGAATCTGAGTCTATCTTACTTGAGCAGATGATACGAAGGACTTCAACCAATTACGGGGCCGAATCGCCCGTCGGGGGTGGGTTGGAGTCCCCGGATGGGGGCCCGCGCTGCGCCATCGCTATGATCTCCTGCTGGATCTGCTCGCGCGTCTTGCCTCCGGTCGGGATCCCAAGCCTTCTTGCCGCCTCGATGAGGAGCTGGTCGCCCGTCTTGGACGCCGGCTGTTGCGCGGTGGAGGCGAAGGTCATTTGCGAGGGCTGAGGGAGCGCGGGCGCCGCGGCAGTCGCCTTGACCGGGGCAGAGGGCGCCAGGAACGGGCTCGTCCCGTTCTGGATCTCGGTGGAGACCTTTTGGAACTCTCTCGAGGCGTTGTCGAACTCTCTCCTGGCCTGAGCCACCATCCTGGCGAGCTCGGGGATCTTCTGCGGTCCCCATAGGAAGAAGACCAAGATTATCGCCGCTATGCTGCCGAGCTCCAGGGGGTCCAAAGCCAATCTCGCTCTCTCTGGTCTTTCCTTGCTGCGAAAATGAGGCGAACCCGTCTTATTAAGATTCGCAGGAAGGAGCCTTCTACGCTAGATCGAGCGCAGGAGCAGCCATATGTTGCTCGGGTGCTCCTTT
>Ga0209517_10002497_pt1 | contig 25791 bp, 24 predicted proteins | sample PeaSoiMetSII2010_FD_187695 | JGI IMG/M metagenome (GOLD analysis project Ga0209517, IMG submission 187695) | Peat soil microbial communities from Weissenstadt, Germany - SII-2010 (SPAdes) (version 2) | ecosystem: Environmental > Terrestrial > Soil > Wetlands > Peat | place: Germany... | reverse complement strand
CTCGACCCTGGGCTTCGCTCTGCAATTTCCTTTCAGTTTGACTTCGCTGACCGTGTCGGGCTACGAAACGTTCGGTGACAACCAGTTCGCCACGCCCATCACCGCCTTTCCCGAACTCCGCAACCAGGAAAAATACCAGCTCCGCTACGACCTCAGCCGGGCCACGGGCGATCATTCGCTGAAGTTCGGAGTCAACTTTATCCACGAGCCGGTGCTCAGCGGCGCGCTGTCAGCAAACGCCGAGACGCTGGTCACGTTCCCCAACGACCCCACGTTCTACACTTTGAATTCCATGAACCTCCAGCAGTTTCCAGTCGATTTGGCTGCTGGCGAGGTAAGCACACCTGCCGGAGACGGCAGCTTTTCGCAGAATGTTCAGCGCCTGGCACTCTACGCTCAAGATTCCTGGCGCGTTTCGCGCCACCTCACGGTGAACTACGGCCTGCGCTATCAAACGACCTTTGGGCTCTTCATCGCCTCGGGACACAGCCAGGTTGACAATCCAACCTTCTTAACGCTCCCGTTACACGGCGTTCCGGCGGCGGTTCCTCATGATGACCGCCGGCAATTTGCTCCTCGCATCGGAATCGCCTACTCGCCCGGCGGCAGCGAGAAGACGGTGATTCGCGCCGGCTTCGGCATTTTCTACAACGATCTGGCGCAGGGCGGATGGGCCACTGCGTTGCAAGCCGTCAACGGAGGAGTCGATAGTAGTCCTCCGTCCTACATCGACCCACACTACCGGACGCCATACGCGATCCACGCCACCGGGGGCGTGCAGCATGCCTTCAATGAGCACTGGGCCGTGAGTGCCGACTACACCCACGAAGAGGGCAACCACGGGTATCGAGCCTACGCTTTCCCGGAATTCAATCTGTACAAATCCGACAATCGTTCCAGCTACAACGCTCTTATGCTTCATTTGCAGGGGAACGTGTCCAGCCGCTTCAGCCTGGTCGCGAACTACACGCTCTCCAAGGCGCAGACCTGGGGCTGCATCCTCGGCGAACTCTTCGACTATGTGAACGCAGTCTGCGATCCAAATAACGCCTTCGGTCCCGGCGACTACGGCCCGTCCGGCGAAGACGTTCGCCATCGCTTTGTGCTCGCCGGAACCGTGCACATCCCCGGCGGTTTCGAACTGACCACCATGACCCAAGCCGAAAGCGCCCGCCCCATCACCATCACCACCCAGGACAACAGCGGCCGCATTTCCGTGAACGGGACGCCGACCAGCCTTGACGAATTCCGCGGAACGCCTTACATCCAGGCGGACCTGCGCGTCAGCCGCCCCATCAGAATCGGCGAGCGCTGGCAGGTTAACCCGTTCGCCGAGTTCTTCAACCTTTTCAACCGCAACAACCCCGGCGCTAATTACATCGCCAACGTGTCCGCGCTTCCCGTCCCCGCTGCTCAGATTGCGAGCGGCAACGTTACCCAGATCTGTACGGTTCAAGACTGTTCGGTAACCGTGCCCGTCACCAGCCTGAAGCAGCTCGAGATACCCGCGGGCGCGTTGGGAGATTTCTTCGGCCCCGGTACCACGGTTGGAATTCCGTTCGCCGCTCAGCTCGGGGTTCGCGTGACGTTCTAGTTGGAGTCCCGCAAGTTCGGGGCATAAATCCATACGGTCATCCTGAGCGAAGCGAAGGACCTGTGTATTTGCATGCGCCATGCATAGGTCTTTCGCTTCGCTCAAGATGACAACCCAAACTTATGTCGCAATTTTACGAGACACTGCGCCAGGATTTTGCGAAGGATTGGTTTTTCTAGCAATCGCCACCCGCGCGATCCCCTGCAGATCGTTCCCGATCGCAACTTCATCCCACCCCGACAACAAGCTCCGCACACGATCGGCAATCGTGCCGCTGATCTCGAAGACCAGCCATCCTCCCGGACGGAGCGCTGCGCGCGCTTGCGGAATCAGCCGCTCGATCACTTCCAGGCCCGTCGGCCCCGCAAACACCGCATTCCGCGGCTCGAACTTGCGCACTTCGAGCTGCACGGAATCTTCTTCCGACTCGCCAACGTACGGAGGATTCGAAACCACAATGTCGAGCGAAGCCGGAGGTAATCCGCTGAGCAAATCCGCAAGGTGAAACTCGATTCGCGAAGTAAGTTCGTGACGTGCCGCATTGGCCCGGGCGACTTCCAGCGCTTCGGGAGAATTGTCAGTTGCATGGATTTCCGCCGTCGGTAGTTCCTTTGCCAGCGCAAGCGCAACCGCTCCCGAACCGGTACCCACATCGACGACGCGTAGCTCGTGGAGGGACGCGCGTCCCCGCCCGTCCGGTTTCGCCAGCTCGAGCACCGCCTCCACCACATGCTCCGTCTCCGGACGAGGAATCAGCACCGCCGGCGACACGATCAAATCCAGCCCCCAGAACTCCTGGTGCCCGGTGATGTACTGCGCCGGAACGCCGGTAGCCCGGCGCCCGAGAGCTTCCTCGTAGCGCTGCAGTTCGTTAGGGGTGAGTTCGCGCTCCGGATGTGCGTAGAGATACGCCCGGTCGCAATCGAGCGTGAACATGATGAGCAGTTCCGCATTCATCCGCGGCGAAGGAACTCGCGCAGCCGTAAGCCGCTCGACCGCTAGAATCAGAGACTGTTTTAATTGCACGTACTTATTTCACCACGGAGACACAGAGACACGGAGAAAAACAAACGAGAGGAAAATTCAAGAGCCGTACAAATCCTTAACTTACCACTGCCCCGCGAACGACCAACGACCAGCGACTGCTTCCGCCTTACACCACGCTCGCCGTCTCCTGCTTCATCTTCTCCGCCTGATAATGCGTGATCAGCGCGTCGATCACCGGTTGCAGCTTCCCGTCCATCACCTGCTCAAGCTGGTGAATCGTGAAGCCGATGCGATGGTCCGTAAGCCGGTTCTGCGGAAAATTGTAGGTCCGGATCTTCTCCGAGCGGTCGCCCGAGCCTACCATCTGCTTGCGTTCTTTTGCGAGCGCGTCCTGCTGCTTCTGCATCTCGACTTCGTACAGCCGCGAGCGCAGCACGCGCATGCCTTTTTCGCGGTTCTTGATCTGCGACTTCTCGTCCTGACAGCTCACCACCGTATTCGTCGGAATGTGCGTGATCCGTACCGCCGAATACGTCGTATTCACCGATTGCCCGCCCGGCCCCGAAGAACAGAACGTATCGATGCGCAGATCCTTGGCCTCGATCTTGACGTCCACTTCTTCCGCTTCCGGCAGCACTGCCACCGTGATCGCCGACGTATGCACCCGCCCTTGCTGCTCGGTCGCGGGCACGCGCTGCACGCGATGCACGCCGCTCTCATACTTCAGGCGCGAATACACCCGGTCGCCCTCGATCAGCGCGATCACTTCCTTCAACCCGCCCACGCCCGACTCCGAGGTGGAAAGCACTTCCACCTTCCACTTCTGCGACTCAGCATAGCGGTTGTACATGCGGAAGACTTCCGCCACGAACAACGTGGCCTCATCGCCGCCCGTCCCGGCGCGAATTTCCAGAACCACGTTTTTCTCGTCGTTCGGATCCTTCGGCAGCAGCAGAACCTTGAGATCTTCCTCAACCGTCACGATGCGCGCGTCGAGCTTCGTCAGTTCCTCTTCGGCGTAGGCCCGCATCTCGGGATCGGTTTCATCCACCAGCACGGCCCTGCTTTCGGCGATTCCGCGCTTCAGATCCTTGTATTCGCGATACTTCTCGACGATCCCCGCGACTTCGCTATGCGCCTTGGCGGTCTTCTGGTATTTCGCCGAATCATTCGTAATGTCCGGCGACAACAGCGCCCGAGTCAGTTCCTCGTAGCGCATTTCGATTTGGTCCAAGCGTTCAAACATGATTTTCATCCGTAGAGACTGGGCTTGCACCGTCTCGCTCCGCAGCAGGAGACGCGGCAAGCCGCGTCTCTACTCTAATGATTTTAGGTGGAATGAGAAAGAAAACAAGAGTTCGCGGTGGGCACCGCTACGCAATCACGAGTTCGCCGCCGTGCTGCTTTTCCAACTTCATCGCTTCATCCAGAGCGACAATCGCGCACTCAACCTCGCTGTCATCCGGAGGCTGGGTCGTGATCCGCTGCAGCCACAGTCCCGGCGCTGTCATCAGCGCGAACAGTGAGCCGCGGTGCTTGGCCGCGAAGCGGATAATCTCGTAGGAAACTCCTGCTATCACGGGTAGGAGCGCGATGCGAATGGCGAATCGAGCCCAGAAAGTATGTACGGGGATCGCCATGTACACAACCATCGAGATGATCATTACCGTCATCAGGAAACTCGTTCCGCACCGCGGATGATACGTCGAATACTTCTGCACCGCCGCGGTTTCGAGCGGGTCGCCATTCTCGAACGCAAACACCGCCTTGTGCTCGGCCCCGTGGTACTCGTACACACGCCGAATGTCTTTCCACAGCGAAACGCCCCACACAAACAGCAGGAACATCGCGATCCGGATAAGCCCGTCCACCAGGTTAAACAGAAACTGCTGCCCGAAAACCGGATTCACCTTTTTCAGTTCCGTCGTCGCCAGCAGCGGCAGGTATTTGTACATGAAGATGAAGAAGATGATGGAGAAAGCCACATTCAATCCCGCCATCCAGCCGGTGATTTCCATCTTCTTGCCCTCATCGTTGGCGGGCATCTCGTCCAGCGCCGCATTGGCGGAAAATTTGAGCGCGCGGAATCCCAGCGTCATCGCGTGCCCCAGCGTCATCACCCCACGGACCACCGGCCAGCCCATCCACCTATGCTGTTCGGAAGGCCGCTCCAGCGGTTCGCTGTGTGTAACAATCTCGCCTGAAGGTTTGCGTACCGCGATGCCCCAAGCGTGCGGCGAACGCATCATCACGCCCTCCAGCACCGCTTGCCCGCCGACGAGGGTTTCCTCGCCGCTCTCCAAAGCGGGTAACAGCTGTACCGCCGCCAAGAAACGCAAGATTTGCCGCCAACGCCGCATAAGCTTTGGATGTTGCATCGAGGAGGGACGACTCGCTGGTCTTAGATTACCATAGATCGGGGAATTTTGAGCATTGCGCTGTCTGGATTGAGAGCTTTATCTCCTTGTATTTCAGTCATTTAGAGTGACACTTATTTCGGCAATCGGAGCGGACCAACAGTTGCGACCGCAGCGGCTGACCTTAGAATCCAATGGACGATGCTCCATTTCGCCCAGACCTGCGACGCGGTCGCCGCGACTACCAAGAAGTTGGAGAAAACGGCGCTGGTCGCTGCGTATTTGCGATCATTGCTACGAATGACATTGCAAACGAAGCCGCTGAGCGAGGCCGGGACCGCCGCCATTTTTCTTTCCGGACGACCCTTCCCGGCATATGAAGAAATGACTCTGCAGGTCGGCGGCACGCTGCTCTGGCGCGTAATCGCAGAGCTCTCGGGAAAATCGGATCACGAACTGACCGAGATTTATCGCAGACATGGCGATGCTGGGTCCGTCGCAGCCGAGGCGCTTCCCGAAAGGCCGGCGTCTGGCCTCTCGCTCATCGAAGTGCAGCGAGCATTCGTTGAGATCGCCACGGCCCGCGGACCCGCTGCCAAAGCCGCTCTTCTACGCCAACTTGTTGAGCGAGCCACACCGCTCGAAGCCAAGTACATCGTGAAAATTATTAGCGGAGACCTGCGCATCGGTCTGAAAGAAAGTCTCGTCGAGGAAGCGATCGCTCGCGCTTTCGAAGCTCCGCCCGAGCAGGTCAAGCGCGCCAACATGCTGCTCGGCGATCTCGGCGAAACTCTGCGCCTGGCCTCCGCGGGAAAACTGGCCGATGCACGACTCCGCCTCTTCCATCCCATCGACTTCATGCTGGCGAGTCCCGTCGAATCTTGCGAGGAGGCGCTGAGCTATTTTCAGAATGCCTCAGTTGAAGACAAATACGATGGCATCCGCGCCCAAGCCCACATCAGCCACGGAGAGGTTCGCATCTTTTCGCGCACCCGCGACGAAATCACGGAGTCGTTCCCCGAATTGCCAATGGTCCTTGCAGGGCTGCCCAAAGACGCGATTCTCGACGGCGAGATCGTTGCTTGGAACTCCGATTCCAACTCTTCCGACGCCGGACGAGCCCTACCCTTCAGCACGCTCCAACAGCGCCTTGGCCGGAAACAAGTCAGCGCCAAACTCATGCAGGACGTCCCCGTCGCTTATTTTGTTTTCGACGTTCTTTACGCGGATGGCGAACTACTCCTCGACCATCCACTCCGGGATCGCGCAAAGATTCTCGACAGCCTCGTGACGGCCCTTGAAACCTCGGCTTCCACTAAGGCTGCCGAGCTTCGCTCGGCAGGACGGACGAATGCGTCCGTCCTTACGTTAGCCCCGACCTGCCCGTCGCAAAGTCTGTTCGGCTTCGCCACTCCGGAACTTCCCCGCGCCCCTGTTTTACGCGCTCCAGTTGCGACCGCAACTTCGACGGAAAATCTAGAAACTCTCTTTACCGCCGCGCGCAATCGCGGCAACGAAGGGCTCGTGATTAAAGATCTCGACTCTTTCTACTCTCCCGGCCGCCGCGGCAAGTCGTGGCTCAAGATGAAGCGAGAACTCGCCACACTCGACGTGGTCGTGACCGCGGTCGAATACGGGCACGGCAGGCGCATTGGGGTGCTCAGCGACTACACATTCGCTGTGTGGGACGGCGAACGCCTGGTAAATATCGGCAAAGCCTATTCTGGGCTAACCGATGCCGAGATCGCGGAAATGACAAAGTGGTTTCTCGCGCACAAGATCAGCGAACATGGATTGAGGCTGGAAGTGGAACCCGAGATTGTTCTGGAGGTTGCTTTCAACAACATGATGCGCTCCTCCCGCCACGAGAGTGGCTACGCCTTGCGTTTTCCGCGGATCGTACGCCTGCGTCCGGACAAGCTCCCCCAAGCCGCCGACACGATCGAGACCGTGAAGAAAATCTACGCGCAACAGCACTCGACCTGATTATCAAGGCAGTCGTCGCGAAACATTCTCAGTGCGCTTGATCGCGGTGGTCGTGATCGCTGGGGGCGTGCTCGCGTTCTTCCTCGCGCACCGCGATCACGCAACTATGCGCAGTCTCACACACCACGTGTTCCAACTGGATCGTCGTATGGTGGATGCCAAAACCCTGCCCGAGTTTTTCGTTGATCTCCCGCAGAATCGTATCGCTCTCCGAGGTCGCCATGTCTGCGATCGTCACGTGCGCCGAGAGCGCGTGGTTTTCCGACCCAATGCTCCACAGATGCAGATCATGCACATCGCTCACGCCCGCGATCGTCCGCATCGCCGATTCCACCGCCTCCAGACTCATCCCTCGCGGAGTGCCCTCCAGCAGAATATTCAGCGTCTCGCGTACGATGCCGATGCTCGACCACAAAATCAGCGCGCCGATTCCGAACGACAGTGCCGCGTCGATCCAGTACTGTCCCGTCCACAGGATGGCAAAACCTCCCGCAATCACGGCCGCAGTCGAGAGCGTGTCGCCCACCTCGTGCAGCAGCGCGCTCCGGACGTTTACGTCTCGCCCCGAACGCCACAGCAGCAGCGCGATCACGCCGTTCATCACCACGCCCGCCGCCGCCACTCCAATCATCACCCCGGCGCGCACATGCTCGGGGTGCTGGATCCGCTGAAACGCCTCGTAGAAAATAAAAAACGACACCACCACCAACGACAGCGCATTCACCAGCGCCGCCAGCACTCCCGCTCGCCGGTATCCATAGGTCTTGGTCAAGCTCGGCGGCCGGCCTTCCAGATAAACCGCGACCAGCGACAACAGCAGCGCCAGAAAGTCGGACAGGTTATGTCCCGCCTCGGAGAGCAGCGCCAACGAATGCGCGCGGATGCCGGCAACCACCAGCAGGACGACGTAAAGCATGGTGACGGCCAGTGAGATGCGCAGCACCCGCCCCGTGCCATGAGAATGTCCGTGTGCGCCATGCGCGTGCATGGTATTAGGATAGCGCAGACTCCCGTGTAATGAGCACGCGTGGGGAGAGCCGCCCTCGGCTGTCCAAGCTGGGCGAAGCACGGCAGTTCTGGTTGGTCGCGGAAAACTCTGTGGCGCGGACCCGGCCAATCGCGCTATCCTTTTCCCTCGCTAGTTCATCTTCCCTGGAGGACAAAATGAAGAGGACTCTCTTGATCCCGGCCTTGTTGATAGCCGCGGCTGCGACCGCACAAACACCTGCCACACAAACAGCGCCTGCCCAAGTCAAGAACCCAGTCAGCAGCGCGCTCCGAGACATCCTGCCCGGCCGCCAGAAAAACACTGTTGCCGCCGTCGAAGCCATGCCCGCCGATAAATTCAACTACAAACCAACCCCCGACCAGATGACGTTCGGACATCTCGTCGCCCACATGATCGTGGCCAATAACACGTTTTGCAGCAAGGTGGCCGACGTCCCCGCTCCTAAGGTCGAAGAAGCGAAAGAAACGGACGCCAAAGACAAGCTTGTCGCTGCGCTCAAGACCTCGTTCGATTTCTGCGCCGACGCGATCGCAAAAATGGATGATTCGAAACTGGGAGAAACAATCGAGCTCTTCGGAAGCCAAGCTTCGCACGCCTCGGCTGGCCTTCGCCTTGCCGGCAGTTGGGCCGACCACTACGCCGAAGCCGCAATGTATCTGCGCCTGAACGGCATATTGCCGCCCACGGCGAAGAAGTGAAGTGCGTCTAGGTTGTGGAGGGACGGGCGTCTCGTCCCTCCAGGGCGCAACCAACTATCGGATTACTCAGCCTTCGACCAACGACTTTAGCCTGGATAGTGCCTGATCCCACTGCTCGGAGACGAAGTCGAGATATTCCTTGATTCCTTCAATCGGCTGCGGATCGAATTCGAATAGGCTCTCGCGACCCGAACGGACGCTGTGCACGATTCCCACATTCTCCAGCACCCGAAGATGCTTGGTGATCGCCTGCCGAGTCAGCTTGGAACCGTGGGTTAGCTGAGAGATCGAATAAGGCTGTCTACTACAGAGCTTCGCAACCAGCGATAGCCGCGTCTCGTCGCCGAGCGCGGCAAACACGGGAGCACGAGCCTGCCGTTTGATGGTCGCTCTGCTACGACGTTTGTGCGACATGGTTCTCGATGTTCTTCATCTGCTCTGTCCAACCGCCGTCGTTCATGCGGAATGCTTCCAGGCGGCGGTCGCTGGGGATCTTGTCGAAGCCGGACTCGGTGAGCAGAAGCAGTGTGCCGCTGGTGGTCTTCTCCAACCTGAATTCTACGAGCGTGGGTGTCTCCTTCGAATAGTCTATTTTGGGGTCGATGGCATAAGGATGCCAGGTAAAAGAAAAGAGTCGTTCGGGCTCCATGGCCTGCACGACGGCCTCCCATTTGACATGCTCGTAGCCAGGATAGGTAATATGGCCACGAGACACCTGACCCGGTACAAATGGGCCGTCCAGTTTCACGCGAAACCACTGGCCAAACTCGCGGTAATCCGTCAGCGCACGCCAGACCCGCGAAACCGGCGCTTTGAGCTCAATGCGCTTCTCAATACGGTTATTCATTTCAAGCAACCTCCGGGTTGCATATTACTTTGCCTGGCGCAAAAAAGCAACCCTGTGGTTGCCCTTTCCGAAAGTTTCGAAGGTGGCGTGCGGTCGGTAATCTACCCCACCAGCCCTTCCAGTTCCTCTTCCCCAATCACGCTAACCCCCAACTCCCGAGCCTTGTCCAGCTTCGACCCGGCGTCGCTCCCCGCCACCACGTAGTCCGTCTTCTTGGTCACCGACCCCGAAACGCGTCCGCCCGCATCTTCAATCATCTTCTTCGCTTCGTCCCTCGTATGGCGGGCCAGCGTGCCCGTCAGCACAAAAGTCTTTCCCGCCAGCTTCGTGCCTTTTTCTTTTTTCTGTCCGGTGAACGTCAGTCCCGCTTTGCGCAGATCGCTCACCAGCTTGCGATTGTGTTCATCGGCGAAAAATTCCACGATGCTCTCCGCGATCCGTGGTCCTACTTCATTCACTTCCTCAAGTTCCTCCGCACTCGCCTTCATGATCGCGTCGAGATCGCCGAAGTGCTCCGCCAGAAACTGCGCCGTACGCTCGCCCACAAACCGTATTCCCAGCCCGTAAATCACGCGCTCGAGCGGCAGCTTCTTTGAGGCCTCGATCTCCGCCAGCACGTTTTCCGCTGATTTCTCGCCCTTGCGCTCGAGTTGCAGCAGATCGTCTTTCGTCAGCTTGTACAGATCGGCGACATTCTTTACCAGGCCGCGTTCGGTAAGCTGATTCACCAGCACCTCGCCCAGCCCGTCGATATCCATCACGTGACGCGAGGCAAAATGCAGAATCGTCCCCTGCAACTTCGCCGGACAATTCGCATTCACGCACCGATTGTCCACCTCGCCCGGCGTTCGCACCACATTGCCGCCGCACACGGGACAATGCTCCGGCATTTCGAACTGCTTGTTACCGCGGGGATGGTCTTTATCCTCGACGACCTTTACTACTTTTGGAATCACATCGCCGCCGCGTTCCACCTCGACCCAGTCGCCGATCTTGACTCCGAGCCGCTCGATCTCATCCATGTTGTGCAGCGTCGCGCGCGAAACCGTCGTGCCACCAATCGGAACCGGCTTCAGTGCCGCCACCGGCGTCAGCTTCCCGGTGCGTCCCACCTGCACCAGAATGTCTTCGATCTGGGTCACGCCCCCGCGCGCCGCGTACTTGTAAGCAATCGCCCACCGCGGGGCCTTCCCAGTGAAGCCCAGTTCCTGTTGCCACGCCGTCCGGTCGACTTTGATGACGATCCCGTCAATCTCGTACGGCAGCGATTCGCGTTTCGCCTCCCAGCTCTGAATAAACTTCCAGACCTCCTCCAGATTTTTCGCCAGCTTGCGATTCGGATTCACCTTGAATCCTGCCAGCGTCAGCGCATCCATCGCTTTGGATTGGCGGTCGAAATAGGTTTGTCCGTCCTTCAACAGCATGTACGCGAAGAAGTCCATCCGGCGCTGCGCTGTAATCGACGGTTCGAGTTGCCGCACCGTCCCCGCCGTAAAGTTGCGCGGATTGGCAAAGACCGGCAGTCCCTGCCGCTCGCGCTCTTCATTCATCTTGCGGAAGGCCGCGAGCGGCATCAGCATTTCGCCGCGCACTTCGAAATCCGCGGGGATACCGGCCTTCTTCAACTTGTCCTTCGCAATCGTCAACGGGACCGAGCGCACCGTCCGCACATTCGAGGTCACGTCTTCGCCTACGCTGCCATCTCCGCGAGTAATTCCGCGATCGAGGCGGCCGTAACTGTAGACGAGCGCCAGCGACATTCCATCCAGCTTCAATTCGCACATGTACTCGAGATCGGTGCGCCCGCTCAGCTCATGCACCCGCCGCTCCCAGTCCCGCAGCTCCTCTTCGCTGTAAGCGTTGTCGAGCGACAGCATCGGCGAGGAATGCTTCGCCTTCACGAATCCCTCGCGCGGCTTGCCCCCCACGCGCTGCGTAGGCGAGTCCGGCGTCACCAGCTTCGGATGCTCTGCCTCAAGTCGCTTAAGCTCGTTCATCAGCAAGTCGAAATCGGCGTCCGAAATCTCCGGATCGTCCAGCACGTAATAGCGATACTCGTGGTGCCGAATCTTCTCGCGCAGAGCTTCGATTTTCTTCTCCATGACGGGACTGGACATGACTGGGGAATTATAGTGCGGGGGGTAGTGACCGCAGCGATCTCAAATGTTCAGAACGGGCTTATTTTCCTGTTCCCGGCGCTTCGACTCCTCTCGGAGCGCTTGTCGGACATTCATCACCACGACGCCAACCGTGATGAGAATCGCCCCAATCACGAGCATCAGCAGCGGACCAACACCACCACGTTGGACGTAAAGAGATGCACCCCAGAATAGAAACAAACAGCCCGCGACTATCTGTAGCGCTGAGTGGAGCATGCGGTTTCTCCTCGAATAGAGACGACAATGTCCTCGTATCGCAACGCAGCTAAGTCCTCTTCGCCTTCCGAATTCGCCCCCGCCCCAGCGCGCCGCGACCCACGCTTGACGGGGGCTTGCGCATCCCTTCCAGCAATTCCTTCAGCACGATCGCGTTATTGTGCTCCTCGTTTCGCGACGCATACAACAGCGTGACCTGCCGCTTGCCTTCCGCCAGATGATGCAGCTTCTCCACCGCCGCGGAACTCTTTTCGCCTACCAGCTCTTTGAGATAGCGCTTCCGGAACATGCGCCACCACTCGGGATTCGCATGGAACCACTGCCGCAACTCGTTCGAAGGCGCCAGGTCGCGCAGCCAAAACTTAACCGCCGCGTCCTCTTTCTTCAACCCGCGCGGCCACAAACGATCCACCAGCACGCGCACTCCGTCCGACGGAGAAGCAGCCTCGTAAACGCGTTTGACCACTAGGTTCATGCTTTCCGTATTATCCTACCTTGGAGTCCCCATAGGCGATGCCGCAATCATCATGAACCTTTTGAACTCGACTTCTCCGTGCCTCCGTGTCTCCGTGGTGATCCTCGCGCTTCTAACGCTCGGCGGCTGCGATGCCGAGCGGCGCAAGTCCGACGCCGACCTCGGCCTCAACCCGCAACAGGCCCAAGGCAGACAGCTCTACGACAACTATTGCGATCGGTGCCACGAACCGTACTCGTCCCGCGGCAAAAAAGGCCCAAGCCTGAAAGGCGTCTTCAAGCAGCAGTACCTGTCCCTGAGCGGATTGCCCGCAAACGACGACCGCATGACCGACATCGTTAAGTTTGGCCGAGCCAAAATGGAAGGCTTCGGCCAGGTCATGACCGACCAACAGATCAAAGACCTGCTCGCCTACCTGCACACGCTGTAGGGGCCCATGGTGAAGATGAGGACCCGCTCTTCAACCCTCGACTCAACAGACTTGTCATGAAGGGTGTCGCTCGTGCACCGCTCCAGACTCCGACCGAGTGACAGTGCCGCGACCTAAGCTCCCTGTGGCATAATCGCCCCCAGTGTCCACCGCCAACAAATCCGCCTTGTTTCAGAAGCTCCCTTCCACGGACGAACTTCTCCGCCAACCCGACATGCAGGCGCTGATCGCGCGCGAGGGTCATTCCGCCGTCGCTGAGAGCATCCGCGTCGTGCTCGCGCGCCTTCGCCAGGAAATCGCCAGCGGTCAAATCGCCGACGCCCAGTTGGACGAGAAATCCTTGGACCTCGCACTCGGCGGCCTGTCCGCAGCCGTCGAACGTCAACTTCGCCAGTCGCTCGGTTACTCGTTGCGGCCGCTCGTCAACGCCACCGGCGTGATCCTTCACACCAATCTAGGACGCGCGCCGCTGGCTGCCGCTGCGCTCGATCACGTCCGCGCCACAGCGAGCGCCTATTCCAATCTCGAATTCGACCTGTCAGCGGGCGAGCGCGGGAAGCGCGACGTCCATGTGGATCGCTTGTTCCAGAAGCTCCTCTGCGACGATCACGTAGGGACAGCCGCCCTCGGCTGTCCAGCCGAGCGCAGCTCGGCAGCGATCTCGACCGCGATCTCGACGATCGTCGTCAACAATAACGCCGCGGCGGTTCTGCTCGCGTTGAACTCGCTTGCCGAGGGCGGCGAAGTCATCGTCTCGCGCGGAGAGCTGGTCGAAATCGGCGGCTCGTTCCGCATCCCGGACGTGATGTCGAAGTCGAATGCGACGCTGCGCGAAGTCGGCACGACCAACCGTACGCGCATCGCCGACTACGAACGTGCCATCAACGACCGCACGCGACTCTTGCTGCGCGTGCATCGTTCCAACTTCGAAATCACCGGCTTTACCGAGCAGCCGGGGCTCGACGAACTAGTCGCGCTGGCCCGTAGCCGCAATCTTCCGCTCATGGAAGATCTGGGCAGCGGCGCGCTGTTCGATCTGCGTTCGGTCGGAGTGAACGGCGAACCGGGCGTGCTCGACAGCCTGCGCGCCGGCGTCGACATCGTCACCTACAGCGGCGATAAACTCCTCGGCGGTCCACAAGCTGGATTGATCAGCGGCCGCGCCGATCTGGTCGCGCGCATGCGCTCGAACTCGCTATTCCGTGCGCTGCGCGTGGACAAGCTCACCTACGCCGCGCTCGAAGCCACGCTGCTCGCCTACGTCAAACGCGACCACGACGCCGTGCCCGTGCTGCGCATGATGCGATTGTCGAAAGACGAAATCACGCGCCGCGCGGAAGCGATCGCCGTCCAGGTTCAAACCGCGCAGGCGAAGCCCGCGAAGCTGAAGATGGGACTGTGCGACGGCGAATCTGTGATCGGCGGCGGCGCGGCGCCCTCGGCCGTGCTGCCCACGCGCCTGATCGCGCTCAACCATGCCAATCTCAGCGCCGACGAACTCTCTGCCCGCCTGCGCGCGTCCGACCCGCCCATCATCGCTCGCGTCGAACAGGGGCGCGTGCTGCTCGATTTGCGCACGGTGTTTCCCGAGCAGGATACAAACCTTACGATTGCGCTAGCATCCCTAAACTGAGAACTGAGAACCTGAGAACTGAGGCCGCCCGTGGCAACCCTCTACACTATCGGCCACTCGACGCGCTCGCTCGACGAACTTGTGTCGGCGCTAAATGCGCACGGCATTGAGACCCTGGTGGATATCCGCGCCTTCCCGATGTCGCGCCGCTTCCCGCACTTTAACCGCGAGTCTCTGGAGCGTTCGCTGCCGGAGCAAGGCATTCGCTACATCTGGATCAAAGCTCTTGGCGGATACCGTAAGGCAACTCGCAAAGACTCACCCCACACGGCGCTGCGCAATGCCAGCTTTCGCAACTACGCGGACTACACGCTGACGCCGGAGTTTGAGCGCGCCGCAGCCGAACTGCTGCAAATCGGCAACGTCTCGCGCACCGCGTACATGTGCGCCGAGCGCGTTTACTTCCGCTGCCATCGCATGATCGTCTCGGACTGGCTGGTGGCGCATGGACACGACGTTCTTCACATCGACGCTGAAGGCCCGGCACGCCCCCACAAACTTTTCGCCGAAGCGCGACTGATCGACGGGCAAGTGATCTACCGCGGCGACAATCTTTTCTGAGCACGCGCCAGTTTCAAATTGCCAATTACAAATTACCAATTGACAATATCTCCATGATCCTCGGCACCGGGGTTGACATCGCCGAAGTTTCTCGCATCCGCGAAAGCATCGAGCGGTTCGGCGACCGCTTTCTTCGCCGCATCTTCACCGACGGCGAGATCCGCTACTGCGAACAAAGAGCCCGCCGCTTTGAAAGCTATGCCGCGCGCTTCGCCGCCAAGGAAGCCGGGATGAAGGCGCTGGGTACGGGATGGAGCCGCGGCGTCCGGTGGCGCGATATCGAAGTGGTGCGCCCGAAAGGGCAGCGTCCCACCATTCGATTTCACGGGGAAGCGGCGGCCATCGCGGCCAAGCTCGGCACGCAAAACATCTCTCTCTCGCTCACCCACACTTCTGCGCAAGCCCTGGCCCACGTCATTCTGGAAAATTGATAATCAGCTCTCAGCATTCAGCTCTCAGCATCAACACGAAACACGTAGGGGCGCGTTAAACCGGCGATGCCGGCATAAAAAATGGCTCCCACCCTTCGCACTGGACGCGAGGGAGTGGGAGCCTTCGTTTTGGGCCGACACCGCCCTTTTTCGGCCTCAAAAAAACTCTCGAATGCTGAAATTTTGGGCATTTGCTATCATGCTTCTGTCGTTCACAGACCACCTTGCCTAGCCAGAAGCAGCTGAAATGGTCGCAACTCCGCGTGGGCCTCACCGTCGTGATCGCGAGCGCGACACTCATGGTCCTGATTTTCTTAATGAGTGGCACCGGCGGATGGCTCACCCGCAAAATCACGCTGCGGTCGTACTTCGATAATGCCAGCGGCCTGCGCGAGGGCGCGCCGGTGCGTTTGGCGGGTGTGGATATCGGCAACGTGACCGGCATCCGGATCGTGGTCGGCAAGCCGACGACGCCGGTCGAAGTCACAATGAAGGTCAACACCAAGTACAAGTTCAATCTGCGCAAAGACTCCGTTACGTTGATGAGCACGGCCGGGGTGCTGGGCGAAACCTACGTGGACATTGACAGTTCGGCGGCGAAGGGTCCGGAGGCCACCGACGGAGACACGCTGCCGGCGCGCGACCAGCCCGATATCCAGGACGTGGTGCGCGCCAGCCAGGGCACGCTGCAGAACATGGACTCGCTGCTGAAGCGGGTGGATCGCATCGTGGCGTTTATCGAAAGCGGCCAGGGCTCGATCGGCAAGGTCATTTACAGTCCGGCGTTGTATGACCAACTCAACGCCACGGTCGCCGAATTTAAGGGATTGGTGGATGATATCCAGACGGGAAAGGGATCGCTCGGTCCGCTGTTTACTAGCGACGAGGTGTACAAGAAAGCGGTGGCCGCCATCGACAAGCTGAACGTGATCGTGGACGAGTTGCAACAGGGCAAAGGCTCGGCCGGAAAACTGCTCAAAGATCCTGAGTTGTTTGACAACGCGAACAAGACGATCGCGAACGTTCGCCAGTTGACCGACGACATTAATGCAGGCAAAGGTGCGATCGGCACGATGACGCACGACCAGGAATTCGCCGCCCGGCTGAAGACGCTGACGAATAATCTTGCCGAACTCTCCGCGCGCTTGGAAAAAGGCGACGGCACTGCGGGAATGCTGTTTAAGGACCCTGCGCTCTACAACAACAGCAACCAGATGCTGGTGGAGACACGGGAACTGGTGAAGTCGATCCGGGAAAACCCCAAGAAATATCTGACGTTCCACGTAAAAGTCTTCTGATTGTAGAAGCCAGATTACTCGTTGGTCGTTCGCTTTTCGCGGTTCGCAACTGCAGATCCTTGCTGCGCTCGGGACGACAATCGTAAATGGGAGTTGCGAACGGCGAACGACGAACAGCGCCTATCTCGCCGCCACATCCGCCTGCTCGTGCGCGTGATAACTCGACCGCACCAGCGGCCCCGACTCGACGTGCTTGAATCCGAACTTCAGCGCTTCTTCTTTGAGCGAGACAAACTCGGCGGGCGTGTAGTAGCGGGTCATCGGCAGATGATCTTTCGACGGACGCAGATACTGGCCAATCGTCAGAATATCCACGCCGCGCTCGCCCAGGTCGCGGAAGACTTCGATCAGCTCATCGGTCTCCTCGCCGATTCCAACCATCACGCCGCTCTTGGTAACCGTCGCTGGGTCCCACTTCTTGGCATTCGCGAGCAGATCGAGCGTTCTCTTGTAGCGCGCACCCGAGCGTACCGCGCGGTAAAGGCGCGGGACGGTCTCTGTATTGTGGTTGAGCACGTTGGGCTTCGCTTCGAGTACGATGCGCAGCGGTTCTTCCAGACCCTGGAAATCGGGAATCAGCACCTCGACCCGGCATTCCGGCACGAGCTCACGAATCTGCCGGATGGTTTCGGCAAAAATCTTCGCGCCGCCCACGTTGTCGTCATCGCGGTTCACGCTGGTTACGACCGCGTGACGCAGGCCGAGCGTGGCAACGGCTTCGGCCACGCGCCGCGGCTCGTCCCAGTCAATCGCTTCGGGACGCCCCTTGGGGACCGCGCAAAAGCCGCAACGCCGGGTGCAGATATCGCCCAGCAGCATGAAGGTCGCGGTGTGATGATCCCAGCATTCTCCAATATTGGGACACTGCGCCGACTCGCACACCGTATGCAGCCCGAGGCCGCGCGCCAGTTTCTTCAGGTCATGAAAGTTGTCGCCCACCGGGGCCCTGGCCTTAAGCCACGAGGGCTTCGGACTATGGACCCTGGGGCCAAGATCAATCTGGATGAGCTGCGAAGAGGCGGACATGACGAAGCTCGATTTTATCAGTTTGGCGGCCGGTCAGATCTGATCTAGGAGCCGACTCAGCCGTTGCCTAACGTCTGGCCACTCCGCCGCCACAATCGAAAATCGCGCCGAGTCGCGAGCGATGAAGTCGGCAGCCATCCGATGGGCGCGGAGAATCCCTTCAAACCTCCCGCCGATGCGTTCGAGCGCAGCGCGGGAACGCTGATTACGAGCATCCGTGTGAAAACAGACGCGGAGCACCTGCCACTTCGAAGGCATGCGTCAGCATGAGCAGCTTGGCCTCGGTGTTGGCCGCAGTCCGAATGGCCGAACTTGTCAGCCACGTGTACCCGATCTCGCAGGCGTCGGGGAACGCGCGCCCGTGCCGCGGATGGCCCGGCGGCCACGCCCATCGCTCCAAATCAAAGAAGCGCGTAGACCCGATGACGGCACCGTCCTGCACGCGGACGGTCGCGAACGGCACCGCGGTGCCGGCATTGAGCGAAGCCATGGCGGTGTCGACATAGCTGATGGCCTCGACCTTGCCCTGCGGGACGGGGCTCCACTGGTAGAGCGATCGATCCACTGCCGAAGCAGCCACCAAGCCGTCGACGTGGCGGTGGTCAAGCGGTTCGAGACGAACGTGCTTGCCTGACAGTACAAGGCTTTCTGTTCCCACGGCTCCCAGTATGCAATGAGTCGATATGCGGTCGCAATGTACTCGCGGCCTAAAACTCGAAAGAGCGAAGCCGCGGGTATCTACTGCTGCTGTTGCTGCTCCTGTTCGCTGCGCGAGTTCACTCGAGCGTACACGGGCCGCGATTGGATGACGATGCTGGGAGCAGGTTGTTCCGGCGGCGGAGCATCCGACGGGCTCACCGTCACGGAGACACTCAGTTCGCTCTGGGCCTCACCCTTGTACACGCCGCGCGTGGGCGGGACGTCCGCGTAGTCGCGGCCAATTGCCACGCGAATGTGGCGATCTCCACCGATCAGGTTGTTGGTCGGGTCGAATGCGGTCCAGCCGAAGCGCGGTACCAGCGCCTCGACCCATGCGTGCGATGCTCCTTCGAGCGAGCGATCCCGCGGTCCGTCCTCTGCTTCACGGTGAAACAGGTAGCCGCTGACGTAGCGGCAGGGAACGCGGAGTGGCCGCACCAGCGCGATCATGATGTGGGCGAAATCCTGGCACACTCCCTGGCGGGTTTGAAGCGCTTCTTCAATCGGGGAATCCACCTTGGTGCTGTTCGGCACATAAGCGAACCATTTGTAGATGCCCTCATTCAGTTCGGTCAGCAGCTCGAGCGGGCCGCCTCGACGCTCGCACTTGAGTTCTTTCGCCAGTTGATCGAGCGCTTCACCGGAATGGGCAAACTGGCTGGGCAACAACATTTCCCAGTAGTCGTCCCCGGCGGTCAAGGCGTCGAGGTCGGCCCAGTCGCCCGCTTCGGAGGGGCGCGGAGCCGGCGACTCCTGGATTTGTACTGTGGATTGCGCCGTGACTTTGACCTCCGTGTGCGATCCCGCAATGTCGAAGTGATGCACCGTGTTCCCGGTAAAATCGCGGTACTGCGTGATATTCGCCGGAGGGTTTACGTCAAGATGGAAGCTGAGGCAGCGCTGGTTCGCTTCGCTCCGCGGCTGCATGCGCACTTCCATTACGCTCTCACGCACCGCGGGCTCGTAGCGGAAAGTTGTCGTATGTCGAACCGAATAAATCATTGAGTCATTGAATCATTTAGCCATTGAGTCATTTAGTCACTTAATCATCGGTTTTTAATGATTCAATACCTCAATGATTCAATGACTCAACGCCTCTTCCACCGGATAGTCAAAATAAATTTGGTGGATCGCGGTATGGGCTTGACCACACTGCTGGCGGACGCTCTCCACATAGGCGTTTGCTCCCGAGGCCATGACCTCGTCGATCTGGCTGAAGCTGAGCGTCGCGCGTAGCCGTCCCGCCAGACGAACCGGCTGCTCTGCCTTTCGTTCCGTCAACTCGGCAATAGCGCGCAGCGCCGCATGCACCATGTCGACGGAGAAGCGCACCGAGTGCGGAAACTCCGGGTTCAACAGCAGAAACTCAGCCACCCGCAGCGGCCGCACTTCCGCCGTGTACTTCTTGCAATAAGCTTCAAACGCCGTACAGGATTTCAGCAATCCCACCCACTCCAGGTACTCTTCGCTCTCCACCGCTTGATCCGGCGAATAGGGCAGCCGGCTCAAGTGCGTGCCAATCAGCCTCGCGAGCGCGTCGGTCCGCTCCACGTATCGCCCTAACTGGATGTATTGCCAACCCTCCCCATGTGACATCGTGGAGTCAGTCACGCCCTGAAACAGGTGTGCTCCCTCCTGCACCGCTCGAAAAAATACATGCGAGTGCAGCAGCCACGCTTCACTCGAAACCGTGCTGTTCACCTGCAGATAAAGACGATTGAGTTGCTCCCACATTTCCGAGCTGCACTGCTCGCGGACCTGGCGCAAATTTTCCCGCGCCGCCGTCACACACGAAATGATGGACGACGAATTTGTCTTGTCCAGGGTCAGGATGTGCGTGAGCGTGGTGGCGTCAATTTTGCCATCCTCGGGATGGGGTGCCTGCAAAGCTTCAAGCAGCCGCCACCAACGGCCGGAACCCGCCTCCGGCGACTGGTCGAGGCGCAACTGAAAGTCCACATCGATCAAGCGGGCGGTGTGCTCGGCCCGTTCCAGGTAACGGCTCATCCAATACAAACTGTCCGCCACTCGGGAGAGCATGGTCGTTTGCCGATGTTCGTTCAGGTGACCGTTCATGCCCTCAGCACCCAGGTATCCTTGCTGCCTCCGCCTTGCGAGGAGTTGACCACCAGCGACCCTCGACGCAACGCCACCCGCGTGAGCCCTCCCGGCACCAGGGTGACGTTTTCGCCGTAGAGGATGTAAGGACGGAGATCGACGTGGCGGGCTTGCGCTTCTCCGTCGAGGAAACACGGCGCCCGCGAAAGACTCAGCGTCGGCTGCGCGATGTAATTCCGCGGCTCGGCCAGAATCCGCTGCCGAAACTCTTCCCTCTGCTCCGCCGTGCTATGCGGACCGATCAACATCCCGTAACCACCGGACTCACCCACAGCTTTCACGACTAACTCGTCCAGGTGTTCCAGCACATAACTCCGTTGCGAGCGGTCCGTCAGCAGATAAGTCTGCACATTGGCCAAGATGGGATCTTCTCCAAGATAGTAACGGATGATCGCCGGCACGTAGGCGTATAGCGCCTTATCGTCGGCGACGCCCGTTCCCACCGCGTTCGCCAGCGCCACATTGCCGGCGCGATACGCATTGAACAATCCCGGTACGCCCAGACTGGAATCTCGCCGGAAGCAGAGTGGATCAAGAAAATCGTCGTCCACTCGCCGATAGATCACGTCAACACGCTTCAACCCGGCAGTGGTGCGCATGTACACGAGGTTATCGTGCACCAGCAGATCCCGGCCTTCGACCAGCTCAATGCCCATCTGCTGCGCGAGGAAAGTGTGTTCGAAGTATGCCGAATTAAAAACTCCGGGGGTCAGCAGCACCACCGTCGGCTCGTGCCGGCTGCTGGAGGATGTCAGCGGGCTCAGCGCTCGCAGCGTCGCGAGCAGCGCCTGAGCGTAATGATCGACCGGGCAAACCCCGTAGTCGCGGAACAATGTGGGGAACACCTTCTTCAGAACCTTGCGATTCGCCAGCATGTAGGAGACGCCGCTCGGTACCCGGAGATTGTCTTCCAGCACGGCAAAGCTCCCGTCCGGAATCCGCACCAGGTCGGTGCCGCAGACGCTGACGTAAATCCCCCGCGGCACCGTCAGATTGCGCATCTCACGCCGGAAGTGGCGGCAACTGTACACCAACTCCCGCGGTACGATGCCATCCGCCAGAATTCTTCCGCCGTGGTAAACGTCCTCCAGGAACAGATTCAGCGCCGCGATTCTTTGCGTAAGTCCACTTTCGATCTTTCGCCATTCCTGGTGCGGAATGATCCGCGGCAAGAGATCATTCGGAAAGACACGCTCGGTGCCCTCGTCGTTCCCGTACACCGTGAAGGTGATTCCCTGATGCAGAAACGACAGGTCCGCCGCCTGCTGGCTCTTGCGCATTTCCTCGGGAGGCAGTTCCAGAAGCGTTTGGAAAAGCGCCTGATAGTGCGGACGCGGGAGGCCCGGAGCCTCAAACATCTCATCGTAGGCTGAGTCGAACTGGTAATTCCGGAATGGGGGCCGAAACAGCGTGCGGACAGATTCCGGCACGACAATGGGTCTCAAGAAACCTCGGGCTCGAGTACGGCTATGCTGCACCTACAAAACTCTAGGTGGCGTCCGATCCCAAGTCCAATCAAAATTGTTTATCGCTGCGATTCAGTTTTTGGCGATGAAACCACGTCGCTGCCTATTTTGTACCGGTGCGCCGGGGCCGCTGCTTGGCCGACACAGATCTGATGATCGTGCGCCCTCGACCGACGGTCGGGAGTGGCGTCTTGGCTTGAGTAACCGCCGCCCGCAGCAGCGCCTCGACCTGCGGCTTAGTCAGCGTCGCCGCGCTCTTCAGACGGATAAACCGATTCTGATTTCCACTGCCCTGCAGCAGCTTGTCAGGATCAGGCAATGTCGCTCCATAGTAAAACGAAAGACCGATCCCCTTGGCATTCGCAGCCAGCGAGACGATACAGTCTGAAGGCCGTTCCGTGCTGCAAAAACCGAAGACGAGAAAGTTGTAGTTGTCGTAGACCAGTTCGTTCGCTGTGGGGAACCGCTTCCGCAGCGCAAGCCGCGCCGAGCGTATGAGCCTTGCTACCGCCGGATTGAACTTCGCGATAAAACTTGCGACCTGCTCAGCGGGCGATTCAGCAGAGGCAGGCTTTGCCTTTTTCTTCACCGCGATCTCCTGCGCAACATACTAACCGCATTGTCAATCTTACCGATCTAGACTTACTTCGGATGTACCGCCTCATCCGAGCTCTTCGGACCGGCTGACTTTCCGCCGCGCGCTCCAATCGTCGCAGACCCAGGCATCGCGTACTTGGGTTTGATGTCGTGGCATCCCGCTTCGCAATACACTCCGCCGGCCGCCGATTCGGGCGACGGCATTGGAGAATTCACGGCGAGCTCCCGATCGCCTTCCAACTGGCGCTCAACGCCGGCGATCAGCTTTTCGTTTTCCGCGGGCGTCAGCCACTTTTTCTTCTTCACCAGATAATCTTCAAGCCGTGCAATCGGGTCGCGCCTCTTCCAATACTCGAACAACGGCTTGGGAACATACTCGGCCGCGTCATGAATGGCGTGGCCCTTCATGCGCATCATTTTCGCTTCGATCAGGGTTGGGCCTTCGCCGCGGCGCGCGCGCTCGCAGGCTTCGTGGCAGGCGTCATAGACCTGGCAGGCGTCGGTGCCGTCGACGATCACGCCCGGAATCCCGTAGGCGATCGCGCGTTCGGCCAGGTCTTTAACGCGAAACTGCATGTCGGCGGGTGTGGAGTATCCCCAAAGATTGTTCTCGACAATCAGTACCAGCCCGAGATTCTGCACGGCGGCGAAATTCAGCCCCTCATAAGTTACGCCGGTGGACTGTCCCCCATCACCGATGTAAGTCATGACCGCGATCTGTTTGCCCTGCAACCGCGCCCCGAGCGCCACGCCCGCCAGCACCGGAATCAGATCGCCCAAAGTAGAAATCGGCGCCACCACGTTGCGTTCTTCGATATCGCCAAAGTGCGACGAAGCATCGCGTCCCTTCGTCGGCGATCCCGCCTTGGCCATGTACTGCATCATGATGTCGGCGGGCGAGAAGCCACGCACCAGCAGCGACCCCTGGTTGCGGATCATCGGCCCCAGCCATTCGTCTTTATGAAGCGCGTACGCCGAGGCGCAGGAGCAAGCTTCCTGCCCCAGTCCGAAGTAAACTCCGCCGACCACCTTGCCCTGTTTGTAGAGATTTTCGAGCGCCGTTTCCATGCGCCGATTGAGCAGCATCCAGCGATAAATTTCGATGCATTGTTCCCGGCTCAGATATTCCGAGTCGCGAATGGGAGGCGCGGCCTGGGAGAGATCGCCGCTTTCCACTTCGTAGTGAACGTCATCGCCCGTACGAACCTGGCGCAAAGTGAAGCTCGGCTTTTCCAGCCTGTAATCGCGGATGGTGTAGCTGCGGAGATCGCCGCCCGGCTCTGCGCTTTCAACTATTGGCTTCGGGCTCTTGGCTTGGGGACGCAAGCTGGTGCTTGTCCGCGCCGACTTCGCGGTGGGAACGCTTTTTTTCTTCGCCATGATCAGCCCGCGAATATGCTAGCGCACAGATAGCGTCGACGTCTCGCTCGCCGATTCACGAGAGAATTCATCAACCACCAAGGACACGAAGGTACACGAAGGGTAAATCTCGCGCGGTTTCCTTCGTGCTACTTTGTCGCCTTCGTGGTCAATCGCGCCACCTCAGCCATGAAACAAATCATCCTCGCCGCGCAATCGCCGCAACTCGTCCGGCGCTTTCATCGGTACTCCCACCGTATTCCCAAGCAACGCATCAATCGTCTCCACCCACCGCATCTGCCTGCCGAAGACGCTGCCGAAGTTTCGCGATACCGACTGAGCGATAGCGCCCAGGTCGAGTTCCCGCCCCAGTTCTTTCTGCATCGACGTCACCGGCTTCGCAGTAATCCCGCAAGGCACAATCAAATTGAAGTAGCTGAGATCCGTATTCACGTTCAAAGCGAAGCCATGCGAGGTGACCGAACGCGAAATATGCACGCCGATCGCCGCGATCTTCGCTTCCGGCTCCGCCTCGGTCCACACTCCAGTGAGACCCGCGACCCGCTTAGCTGGAATTCCGAAATCACCGCAGGTGCGGATCAGCACCTCCTCCAGTCGCCGAACGTAGTCGACAACGCCAAGCGTCTTGCGCCGCGGCGGATCGACTGGCGCATCCGAGAGCTCCAACTGATGGCTGACGGCTGACGGCTGAGAGCTGCTGTGCGCTCGCAAATCAAAAATCGGATACCCCACCAACTGCCCCGGCCCGTGAAACGTAACGTCGCCGCCCCGATCGCACTCAAAGACCTCGACCCCGCGAACGGCGAGGACTTCGGTGGAAGCAAGCACGTTGGCAGCCTCGGCGTTGCGCCCAAGCGTGATGACGGGCGTGTGTTCCAGCAGCAGCAACACGTCGCCGATCTGTCCGGCCTTGCGCAGTTCGACCAGCCTCCGTTGCAGCCGCAGCCCTTCGGCATAGTCAAGCGCCCCAAGTTGGACGACAGAAATCAAGCTAGCAAGCATTATAGGGGGTTGGGTGGCGCGGACACTCCTGTCGGCGAAAGCTGGAGGACGTTCGAAAACCGGAGGACAGGCAACACAGCCCGAACCGCCCACGCAGCATGGGTTTCCGAGCAAAGTCTGCCCGCTCTCAATCCGCCTGCCGCAAGCCACGAGGGCAGCGCCCACCCGCCCACCCAAAATCCCCATTGTGCACTTCCAGTAACTTTTTTGATTCGCCCCTTGCGCAAAGCCCTGCGGTTTGGTATAAAAGATCGAGTCGAGGACAAGTGACTGAGTGTCTGAGCTGCCCGCTGAATCGTCGCGGCAGTTTTCGGCATCCAATTCAGTAAGCCTCCAATTGACCCCTTTCCGGGGTTCGCATTCGGGGACAAAGTTCCCTGAAGGGTTTCCGCGAATAGCAGAGCCTCCAAGCGATCTTTAATTATTGAACCGTCTTCTGCTTCGGCATGCGCCGGATTTAGGGCGAGCCCAGGCGGAAGAGCGTTTTCGGACGCGCTGTAAAAAGAGTTCTCCAGTTTTGGTTCATTCCAAGTCTGCGATCGACACTCCCCGCACTGTTGAAATCAGGTGGAAATCCTGTGATCTCAGAGGGTTGACAGCAAGCGCCGGGCGCTATAGCTTTAACAGGTTTCGAGGACGCACAAATTCCCTTAGGAGTTTGGGCGGACTGAAGGCGCACCGCTCAGGCGGGAATGCGGATCGGTCTTTGACAAAAGGTTGAACGTGCCAGTCGTGAGATGGAAATGTTCGGGCTCAAGTCTGAACGTACTCACAAGATGGACCTCTGCCTCAGCAGGCAGAGGTTGCCGGTCTACCCAGACC
>Ga0209517_10002496_pt1 | contig 25797 bp, 23 predicted proteins | sample PeaSoiMetSII2010_FD_187695 | JGI IMG/M metagenome (GOLD analysis project Ga0209517, IMG submission 187695) | Peat soil microbial communities from Weissenstadt, Germany - SII-2010 (SPAdes) (version 2) | ecosystem: Environmental > Terrestrial > Soil > Wetlands > Peat | place: Germany... | reverse complement strand
GACGTGGCATATTTTATGATCGCAAGCGATTGCAGTGGAACAAGCTGCTCATTTGTGAAACGCATTCGCGTTAGCCAATTTGCAGCCAACAGCGCCGAATTCTGATAAGTTAAATTCCCAGTCAGTTGGGTGAGACGGAGTAAACCGGGGATTGCATAAGACGCGCTCCACAGAGACAGAGCCTGACCTCGTGAACCAAATTCGTGCTTCACAGTGTTGTATCCGTAATAATATCCTCCAATAGCCATGCTGTCGTTTGCATAAGTATGATCTCCCCAGCCATCGCCAGTTGGGGTTACCTGGAAGCTCATCAGCCAATTAGCGTATCTTTCAGCCGCGATCAAAAAACGAGTATCATTCGTCAACCGGAAAAGCTGAGTCCAAGCCAGCAGAGTGTAACCCGCATGGTTGGTTGACACCGCGTACGAGTAATGTGTTTCATTTGACATGTATGGCAGAGAGCCTTCGATTCGCGTATCATTCGCGTTCACAAATTGCCGGGAAACCATGAAGTTGCCTGCGGCAACGGCTGCGTCAAGATACGTCTGATTATGCGTAAGAATGAAAAGTTCTGATAAAACCCAAGCTGATTCAGTCGTCTCAAACATTCTCGGTTTCCATCCGATATCCCAATAATACTGAGTCACAGGGAATGCTCCTGCAAATTCACCCGACCTTATTTGGCTTCGAACCAACCAGTTTCCATACCGATTCAGCATCTGCAGAGCAACAGGATCGTTCGTTAAACGGTAATACGCTATGAGCGCCGTGGCGATCGGATTTCCATGTTCGGCTGCAGGAAAGACGGAACTCAGCTCGATTTGATCACTGTTAGTTCCGAAAGCGCCATTAGCCCCAGCGGCAACCTGAGCCTGTTCAGCCCACATCCCGCCGTTGAAAATAGTCACGTTCTTTCCTTGTGCCTCAGTGACCGTCTCGATTGGCGTCGTTACATTTGCATTCGGTATCTGCGCATCTAGGAAGTAGTTGAAATATACGTCAAAGATTCTGAGATATTTGACATCCCCAGTTGATAGGTAGGCATTCAAAGCGGCTGATGCGCCTTCGCCAGCATCATGACCACCAATTAAGAACGCCAATGTTTGCTTTTGTCCCGCAACGATACCGCCCGTTCCACCAGTGATCGTACCATTATCGTAATAGAATGGATCGAGACCCCATACACGAGAATCGGGGTAGGGAATTCCCCAGGATGACGTTACCGGAGTCACTTGAAACGACGTTATCCAGTCAGTGGCATCGATCCCCAACTTGGAATATTCAGATTGCTGCGGTTGCTGAGTCGAGTTTGCTAGTGCCGGTGTAACTGCTGTTAATGTCACGAGTAAAACGAATACTACCGGCAACACGTGGATGGCGAACTTGAATGACATTTCTGTCTTCTTGAATTGAGCGTGCAATATAAGTGGAAATATCGATGAAGCTAAAATGATCTTGGATCACAACCAATTCAAGTAGGTTTGCTAAAGTAGTGATGTAGGAATTGGGAATGTAGATGGGCGCGATGAAAAAATCCGTCTGTTACATTATACTATTCTTTGCAGTAGCTTCGTTACTGGTTGGTAGTGCGCCGGTTCATGCTTCGATCTGCGAATTACTGAACATCAACCCAAATTACCCGTCTGAAGCTGGTCCGAATCAGGAAATTGCGATCGACGTAAATGTGGTCTTAAACTGTTCTCCCTTTTACTCTTACAGCTACATGATCGTACGAGTGGATCTAATGCCCATGGGAATCACTCGAATTATCGCGACGGAAGTGATTCGTGCATATCCATACTTTTCCTCAGAAACAGTACACGTTTTAGTTTTTACGCCAAAAACGATGGGACCTTGGTATCTGAATGCCGTTGTCTCGGTCGTTGACTTACAGCACAATTCCCGTATCGACAGCATTACAGGTATACCTATCGCCATTCAAGTAGGACCTTCTACTCCATCCGCTACGGTTCCAGCGACAACTTAGATCCCGTCGACGATTGGAATCGCTCGAACATCAACAACCGCGATTACGAAAATGTTGATTATTACGATCGCAACGTTACTGGGACTGAATAAGAGGGGAATTCAATTTGACACCTCAAAATGAGAGACGTTTCACGATTCAAGCTAAGTCCGTAGGGCAAGTAGAAGCATTGATGACGACAGAAAATCCGAAAACTGCCGAAGCATTTTGGAATGCGCTGCCGATTAAGCAATCAGGGAATAGGTGGGGTGATGAAATTTATTTCTCCACTCCTGTGTCATTGTCAGAGGAGAACTCGAGAGCTGAAGTCGAAGTAGGAAGTATTGCCTACTGGCCGCCCGGGAAGGCGTTGTGCATTTTCTTTGGGTCGACCCCGGCTAGCAGAGGGGACGAACCGCGAGCTGCTAGCCCCGTCAATGTGTTCGCAAAGGTGGTTGGGGATGCGACTATTTTTAGAAAGTTTCGTGATGGAGATCAAGTTAGCGTATTGAAGTCTTCGACTTCTTGATTGGTTTGGCAATCGAAAGTTCGTGTCCGTCAGGATCTTTTATGTGAAAGTATCTCTCACCCCAAGAACCGTCCTGAGGATCACCAACATCCTTTAGTTGTCTCTTGAGCTCTCTGTGCATGTCATCTACATCGTTACAGTGCAGGATTATCCGTCCCCATTTTGTTTCGCATTGAGCAGAGAGCTGCAGGTTGAGGTATTTGCCTCCGATCTCGAATGACGAAAACGTTTCATTCTCTCCTCCGTAAGCTAATTTTAGCCCTAGAATGTTATGGTAAAAGTGGAAAGATCGTGGCATTGAAGTGACCTGAATTGTTACTGCACTAATGCTGGTTATCTCGGTCAACAGGTGACACGCTTCTGTCATTGGGGAGGCATCGAATAGATGAATCTCACTGGCTGGCTAAGAATCATGAATCCTTACTGCTGTGTCCACAGGGTGATGGAGATTGAATCGTCATATGATTCAACGTTTGTAAACGCGAAATAATAGCGTCCGGTACTCGGGGAAGTCCAATTCAGTGAATAAGAGGTGATCGCGCCTGCCACTAGAATGCCCATGGCAGGGACGTTCTTGCAAGGAGCACCTTCAGATTGAGTGACCTGTTGATCAGTCAGTATGTGGAAGAATACGTAACCACTGGAATTTATCGTACCAAATACTTGCGTGCCCACATCAATAGTTACCGGAATACCGGTTGAATGACATTGGCCAGCGTCTTCGGCTTGGAGCGTGAAAGATGTTGATAAGAGCACGTTTTTCGTGGTAGCGATTTGGCTTATGCTACTAGCATGAACTTGGTACGGAATTGCAGCGATCGAAAGGATCAGGAATAATGCGCATAAATTTCTCGTTCTCGTAGAAATTACCCCACATCAGATGTCTTATGAACGATAAAATCATTATCGATTTACGTTAGGTTCACTGTAATCTTGGGCCTAATGATTTAGAATTACCCTCTAGATCGACCGCTACGCTTCGACCACATTGATCTTGCCAGTCTCTGAAGCTTTGCACTCAATTTTAGCGGTGGCGTTTCGGATCCCGTCAATCGCAAAAACCGAGTCGGCAATGCGCTCAGTTCTTGCTTCGCGAATTTCTGAATCTCGTCTATGCTCGGCAATTCCTTGACAAGACTCCCGTTCTCAAGCACCTTAAGCAGGAGCGGTCGTGCGTCAGCAGGTACTCTTTCATCTTGGAGCGCCAAGATGTCTTCTTTGATCTGTTTCTTCACATTGTATTTGCGGTAGATTTGCTTTGAGCCAGGAAGCGTCATCTTTCCCTCGCTGGTTTTGGCACGATAAACCTCCTTGCCATCGCGTGCTAGGGAGACCAATTTGTATATCCCAGGTAGAGCTGGATCGTCGCGAGATGTCACCAGCTCAGTTCCGACTCCGAAGAAATCGATCGGTGCATCTCTCGATGTTAGGTCATTCAGGATGTATTCGTTTAGGTCGCCGCTAACAAAGATCTTCGTTCCTCTGAAGCCAGCTTGGTCAAGCAATTTCCTGGCCACTCGACTAAGTTTTAGTCGACTGCCACTGTCAAGTCTGATCATGCTGGGAGTCTGGCCAGTAGCAATTACTTTCCTGATGCCCTCGATTGAATCGTATGTGTCCACAAGGAAGGCTGCTTCAGGTATGACACGGCAAAACTTTTCGAAAGCCTCCTCCTCGGAATCATAGCTCATGATGAATGAATGCGCCATAGTGCCGTAGGTCGGAATGTTGTACAAGCACCCAGCTAGGACGTTCGATGTTCCGACGCAGCCACCGATGTAGCTTGCTCTTGCCGCCAATAACGCTGCTTCAGGTCCATGAGCACGGCGTGAACCGAACTCGACCACGCCCTTTCCCCTCGCGCTTTGCACAATCCTGGATGCTTTTGATGCAATTAGTGTTTCATAATTTATGACGGATAACAGGTAGGTTTCGGCAATTTGAGCTTCGATGATTGGAGCAGTAACTCGAAGAATGGGTTCGTTCGGGAAGAATACGGTGCCTTCAGGAAGTGCCCATAATTTTCCTGTAAACTTGAACCTGCTCAGATATTGGAAGAAATCGTCGCTGACGTTTCTGAAGTTTGGATGCTGCTTCAGAAATTTGATTTCGGCATCCGTGAAGCCAAGCTGGGTCAAATAGTTGACTGCCTGCTCTAGACCCGCGGCGACCAAGTAAGAACGGTTCTTTGGATAGTTTCTTACGAAAAGCTCGAATGTTGCTTCGAAACTCTCCTTGTTGTCAAAGTAAGCGGCTGCCATAGTCAATTCGTAGAGATCGGTTTCGAGGCCGTGGCGATTGACACGCAGCAAGGTTACCAATCTTTCCGATCAACCATTCATCTGAGGTAATAATACTCATTTGGTACGTGATCAGGGTTAAACGTCTAGGTTACTCACGTGTAGTCGAGTAACGTGGTCTTCTTCTTAACGGCCCTTATCCCTTTGGTTCTCACTCTGGTTAGAATTGACTGCATCTGCCGTTCTTTCTTCAAGCTGCTCCAATAGTAGGCTTCGTCTACCGTGTTCTCTGCGATGAACACGGTAACTTTACCTATTCTGGTTCTTCCCGTTCTTCCTCGGCGCTGGATTGTGCGAACTTCAGAGGGTACCGCTTCATAGAAAATTACGTGATCAACGTCCGGAACATGGAGTCCTTCTTCACCTATGCTCGTGGTGACTAGGATGTTGTATACGCCTGATCCGAATTGTCGCAGGATTTCGACCTGTTCGTCCTGTTTCAGGCCCTTACTGGAATCGTCTCGAGTGGCCTGTCCCACAAATCTTACCGGTCGGTGTCCTTCTGCCTGCAGTTTCGCGACGATCTGGTCCACTGTGTCTCTGTATTGGGTAAAGATGATGATTCGATCGCTTGGATTGGTACTTATCTCCTCCGAGACGAGTTTCGATATGGCAGATAGTTTGGGATGGTTCTCATTCAGTGAGGTCGTTAGAGTCATGGCTCGCTGAACTCGTTCATCTTTGAGGAGGCTCTTGACAGTTCTCTTCGGGCTTTCTGACATTCTCGTGAAGTAGGATCGCAAGTTTTCTACACCCTGTGTTTCTAGAAGCTCGATTGCGTGAAGAATTGAGATTGATTGCGCTTGCAAGGTCAGTGCCGCAAAGATGTAACCTGAACGACTCTGCCGAAGTCTTGCTACCAATTGCAGTCTAAGGTCCAGTAAGATCTTCTTCGGTACGATCGGCATGTTCGGAATCAGGTTCATCGACCTCATTTTCCCGAGTTTTTCTTCATACACCGCCCTCAGGAGTTTTGAAATCTCACGATAGCTGTTCGGTAATTGAACGCGCACCCAGTCGGTGGAGACGGATTGTATGTAGGGTTTGACGTCCTCATCATGCTCTGTTCTCGTCTCAACTTGCTTGATGAATAGGTTCTCGCAGATCTCTTGTATGCGTGCTCGTTGTCCGCCAGGTGACGCTGTCAATCCTAGAATCAATGGGCTCTCTGCGGTCCGTTGGTACGATAGTGCGAGCTTAGTGTAATCGTAATCTTTGACACATCGATGGGCCTCATCGAACACCAACAGTTGCACGTCATTCAATGTGTATCGTGATGCTTCAATGTCGTTCGCTATGACTTGGGGAGTAGCGAAAATGAAGGTTGATTCACGCCACACCGCCTCTCTCTTTGCTGCTGGTATCTGGCCGGTAAGGTGGCTGGAGGTATAATTTGTGAAGTGGTTTCGGAACGCATTGTAGTGTTGAATGACTAGCGGCCGAGTTGGGGCGAGGACTACGATTTTCCCCTCATGCTTCGCAAGGCGTGTCTGCGCTACGAGTATTGCGACTACCGTCTTCCCCAAGCCGGTTGGAAGAACCACGAGCGTATTCGCAACAGACGCCTTCTCTGCGATACGCGTTTGGTACTCGCGTTCTTCTAGCTTGGAACTCAACTATTCAACACTCTTGGTGTATGATTTTCAAGTTAATGCGGCAGTGCCTTTTTCAGCGCTTCAGGGTTCACCGGATTAGGCGGCATTTCACCGTTTAGACCGGCGAATAGGTTTTCTGCTACCATCGATCCCATCTTGATTCGCGTGGCCATCGAAGCGCTTCCTATATGCGGTGTGATCAACGCATTATCAAGTTTGAGTAGCGGATGATCTGGGGGAATTGGTTCGGGATCAGTGACATCTAGTGCTGCGTAAGCGATTTTATGTTGCGAGAGTGCTTCATACAGTGCGTTCGTGTCTACCACTGCACCGCGTGAGGTGTTGACGAGGATGCAGTTTGATTTCATTCTAAGGAATTCTTTTTCGCTAATTAGATGATACGTTTCTGGAGTAAGGCGAGTATGGATGGAAAGGAAGTCACATTCTCCTAATAGTGGGTTAAGGTCCATAAATTTGATCCCAATTTCGTTTTCAATCTCCATGTGCCGCTCACGGCTGTAGTATGCTAGTTTCATGCCGAATCCTCTACCGCGACGTGCGACAGCGGATCCAATTCTTCCTAACCCTATGATGCCTAAAGTTGCTCCGTGAACGTCAACGCCTAGCAGATTCATTGGTCCCCAGTTTCTCCATCGGCCACTCTTGACACCCTCTGCTCCTTCAACTATCCTCCTTGAAGCTGCAAGCATGAGTGAGAACGCAAGGTCTGCTGTCGTTTCCGTCAAAACGCCTGGGGTGTTGCCTACGATGATTCCTCGTTTCGTGGCTTCACCGATGTCGATATTGTCAACTCCGACTCCAAAATTACTTATCACTCTAAGCCTTGGTGCCTGATTCAAAAGCTCGGCATCTATACGATCCCCATCCTCAACTAGCCCATCAATTTCGCTTACTTTTTGAAGCAAGACATCCCGCGGTACAGCATCCTCACTATCCCATGCTTCCATCGAGCATTTTGAATCGATCAGCTCTAACGTCTGCTTTGGAAGCGGTATCGTGACGAAAACCTTGGATCTCACGTTCGATCGAATATGTATCACGTCTGATTGGAATATTTGTGATTCTGTTCTGTCGAAAGACGCATTCGGGAGTAATTAGGGCATATCAATAAATCATACAGTTTCGGATTGACAAAGTATGGTTGTAGACGCTAAATCGCAATCTCGATTCGAGAAAGCAACAATTGGCGGAGGCTGTTTCTGGTGCACCGAAGCCACATTCGAACAAATCGAGGGAGTGGAGAAGGTTGAATCTGGTTACTCAGGTGGAACTCTACCGAAACCCAGCTACGAGCAAGTTTGCTCCGGCACAACTGGACACGCGGAAGTGGTGCAAATCACATTCAATCCGGAAAAAATTTCCTTCAAGGAGATTCTGGAAATATTCTTCGCTATGCACGACCCCACGACACTAAATCGGCAAGGCGCCGACGTTGGAACCCAATACCGATCCGTAATCCTCTACCACAATGCTGAGCAGAAGGAGATTGCTGAGCAAATTATTAGGGAAACGGCAGCAAAAACCGGTAAGAAGATTGTAACGCAATTAGTTCCATACGAGACCTTTTACAAGGCCGAAGACTACCACCAATCATACTATCAACAAAACTCGCGGCAACCATACTGCCAAATGGTCATCACACCAAAAATGATCAAACTCCGACAACACTATCAGAACAGACTCAAAGTCAACCAACCCGTCGCCGAATAGGGTAAGTTCAGGTCATCTTTTTCGACGTCGCTTACGCCTATTCCCCCAGAATAAACTAAGGCCTAAGATCGCAACGAATACACCGATCATCGACCATGGGATCCACGCCGGTATAGCGGGAACAACCGTCACTAGGAGAAATGCCTGGACAACAAACGTTCCTCCTGTCGCTACTATGAGCGCTGTTACATTCTGAGGAGCAGCAGCAGGAGTAGCCGTCACGTTCAGTGAAGCACTCATGGTCTCGAATGGTTGCAAGGTAGTGCATTCGGGTGTGATTGAAGTAATGAACCCTGTAGAGGGAAATCCTTCAATGTTGAAGCAGACTTGAGTAAACGTAGAATTCTGACCATTCACTAAGACTGCGCTAATTGTAGCTGTGTCACCCACTTTAATGACAACTGAGGAAGGCTCTAAGGTCAAACTCGATTGATTTTGTGTCGCGTTCGCCAATACTACAAGCTGTAAAGATGAGATCAACAGAACCGCAAAGGTTAACGCTATTACTTGTCGTCTCAAGGTGCCGCTGGGAGTGTAGGCAGACCATCTAACTAAATAGTCTAACTTTCGAAAGAGAAATTATCACGTTTAGCTGTTTCATAGCATGGCGATTCTTAATGGACGCGAAGCGTGCTCAGAGACTTGAGGTAATTCTACGATACAGTGCTGGCATAATCTTCGCAATTCTCGCATTCAGCGGTCTTCAGACATCCTCGAGCACTTCCGCTATGCAGGATATGGGTACCTCGCTCTATCACGACCCTGTCGACGTCTACGTATTCTGGTTTCGGTCACAAGCTTGCATGGTTCTACCACCGGACAACTATGTGACCAATTGCAGTACAATTCCGAGCATAGGAGCAACAGTAGCTCTCACCGTACTACTGGCCATTGTGTTAGTCGCTTACATGCTAGTCCGTAAGCAAAAAACAACCCAAAAACCACACACGGAAACGTCCTAGCGTCTCCGAATCGCCAATCATATGAACAAGGACACGTAGTTAACGCGAGAGGAAACCAACGCATTGCTGAAATCGATCACATTCATCGGCGGAGGAATCATGGGTGAAGCAATGATTCAGGGACTCATAACGAAACATTTGATTGATCCCGCTAAAATCATAGTATGCGAACCTCGCGGAGAACGAAGAGAACAACTAAAACAACAACACAAGATCAAAGTCACCTCCGAAAACCGTGACGCGACACACTCATCCGTTATCGTTCTATCCGTTAAACCTCAAGATCTCAACAAAGTACTCAGCGAACTAAAAGGTCGGCTAAAACCCAATCAGCTAGTAATCTCAATAGTTGCCGGCGCAAGAATCAAAACCATCAGCGACGCATTAACCCCAGCAGTTGTTCGAGTAATGCCGAACACTCCCGCGCAGATAGGTGAAGGGATCAGTGTCTGGACCGCGACCCCAAGCGTCAACAAAGAACAGCTTGATCACACTAAAACAATACTTCAAGCGTTAGGTAAAGAAGTTCAGGTTGAAGAAGAAAAATACTTGGACATGGCGACCGCAGTGAGCGGAACCGGACCATCTTACGTCTTCCTCGTCATGGAGGCAATGATTGACGCAGCGGTCCACCTGGGCTTCGCCAGACACATCGCCTACCAATTAGTAACCGAAACCATGCGAGGCTCAATCCTCTACGCCATGAAATCAAGCAAACACCCAGCCGAACTACGAAACATGGTCACATCACCAGGAGGCACAAGCGCCGCCGCACTCTATCAACTTGAGAAGGGAAATCTTCGAACAGTAATCTCACGAGCCATATTCGCGGCGTACGAAAAAAGCAAAGCCCTCGGCGAAACAGATCTACATTGATTCTCGCTTCAATCCAAACGGGAGGCATCTAGAATTTTGGACTTGGGAGACATCTCCGCCGACGTCTCACTGTTAAGTTCAATCGCGATCATCCTCGGCGCAATCTTCGTAGTTGTCCAAATTCGACAGAACAATAAGCTGATTAGCGCAGCATCCGAACAGGCCCGCGCATCAGCAGTTCAAGCCAAACTAACAACCGAACAGCTAAAACAGAATAATGAAATCGCTAACATGGACTTGATAATGAGGCTGTATGAATTTGCGAACTCGGCTGAAGTTCAGTCAGCGTGGCTGACGGTTATAAAATCCAACATAGCCTCATTCGGAGAGTTCGAAAAACTTGCGAAACCAGAACAGGTAGCGTTCTTCCAAATTGCCGCCCTATTCGAGTCCCTGGGGGTGCTGGTACGGCGCGGGATCATCAAAGCTGACTTAGTGGATGACATGTTTGATACGCCGCTCGCGTGGAGATCATTAGCGCCTTTCGTTTCAGGGATTAGACAAAGATACGGCGACTCCGCAGATTACTCCGCCTTCCAAGGATTACATGACACGATAACCCAATTATGACTTCAAGACTAAGAGTGCATCTTAGTCCATTCCGTAAGCTTCCTCGCCGTGTTGAGAGATATCCAAACCAGTATCCTCTTCCTTCGGGCTAACTCTGAGAGGCATGAACACGTTAATTATCTTCAGAATCGCGTACGAGCCGAAAAATGCGAACGCTGCTACGATCACAACCGCAACAGCCTGAATTCCCAATTGCGCTGGATTCCCATAGAATAATCCGTTCGGGCCGGTAGCATTGATGGCTGCTGACGCAAAAAGCCCGGTAGCTATCGTTCCCCACATCCCGCCTACCCCATGAGCAGCGAATACGTCCAAGGTATCATCGAGCCGCGTTCTAGCTCTTAGGCTGGCCACGTAATTGCATAATGCTCCGGCGACAAGACCGATGATAATTGATGGCATAGGTCCTACGTAACCTGAAGCAGGCGTTATGGCCACTAGACCGCACACCGCTCCAACCGATATACCGACTGCTGACGGTTTACCTTTGAAGTGCATGTCCATGAACATCCAGCTAATAGCCGCTGCTGCTGCGGCAAGATTCGTGACCACTAGTGCATTTACGGCCAGAATATTCGCTGCGAGTGCGCTGCCGGCATTGAAACCGAACCAGCCGAACCAAAGAATCGATGCGCCGAGAATTACGTAAGGAATGTCGGCCGGTCTACTTGCCTCTTCCTTCTTCCCTCTTGGGCCTCGATGTCTCCCTAGAACCAACGCAGCGGCCACTGCTGAGAGTCCGGCTGAGGTATGAACTACCAAGCCACCAGCGAAATCAATCACACCGAATGATTTCAGTAACCCTCCTACCGCCCAATTCCAGTGAGCGATAGGACAGTAGATGAACGTCGTCCAAAGCACAATAAAGACCAATAACGGCTTGAACCTGATCCTCCCTGCTATTGCACCGATGATCAAGGCCGGCGTGATCGCGGCGAATTTGAGTTGAAACGCGAAATACAAAAGCTCAGGTATAGTGCTGGAATATCCTGGATTCGGAGCATATCCGACGTTATTCAAACCAAGGTCGGCTAAGCTTCCAATAATGCCGCTCACCGAAGGTCCGAGCGCTAAACTGTAGCCCCATAACGCCCAGACTAAACTTACCACTGAAAAAATGGCTAGACACTGAACTATTGTCGAAACTAAGTTCTTCCTGCTAACGAGGCCTCCGTAGAAGAACCCTAGCGCCGGAGTCATTATCATTACTAGAGCGGTAGATGCTAGAACCCACGCAATATCGCCAGAATCAAGCAATAATATCCGCCAGCCTCGCACTCAGATTTCAGATGGTTATAACGTTGATCTTTGATCACCAGCTTGGGAAACCGGCGATCCGTGCCGCTGTTAATTTAGCGTTCGATCGTAGAATCTTAACGTCCTGATCCATGCTTCCTTCGCTGCTTCTTGCCTGTACGTGTGAGTGTTTGTGTCGTTGAAGAACCCGTGTGGTGCCCCAGGATAAACGCGCATTTCAAAATCTTTCTTAAATTCAGTCATAGCCTTAACGAGCTCGGGAAGCTGCGAATTAATCCGCATATCTTCACCACCATAGATGCCAAGCACGGGACATTGGATTTTGGAAACGAGTTCGATCGGTGACGGATTTTCTCCATAGAAAATCACGCAACTCGCCGTCCTTGCGTGACATGCCAAGTTAATCGACATACCGCCGCCGAAACAGAAACCTATACTTCCAATCTTGCCGGTTCTAACGAAACTTTGTCCGTTAAGATATTCAACGGCTTTCACTAAGTCCTGCGTGAGCTTCTCCTTAGGTAAACCGCCGAAGAGGAGTTTCATCGTTCTCTCAATCACCGTTTTGTCGTCTCCACCGCGCTTGGCCAGTTCAGCTAGTGCGTACGTCGTATCTCTCATCTTGCCCGTTGGAAGGGTCTGCATAAACTGAAAAGCCGCATTCACGTTTGCTGGTGTCAAAGTGGTTCGTAGTTTCTCGTCTCCAGAGAACAGGTCTGGAGCCAAGGTGACGTAGCCCTCTGCCGTAAACCTCCTTGCTACGTCTTTAGTGTGATCGACTAGGCCGAAGATTTCGTGGATAACAATAATCCCAGGTCGCGCGTCAGCCACGTCTGGTTTCGTCAAATAAGCATCGATTTTGCCTGTCGCGCCATCGAACTGGATGTTTGTAGGAGTCATCTTCAACTTCTCAATCGAAAATGTTGTCACGTTGTGTCGTGGTTAGGTGACTGGATTTAATCGTATCTCCGAGTATTCCGTGCCTATTCGGTGCCTTGTGCGAGCTGAGATCCTCGAGATTACGTAAACTACGAAGCGTAGTTTTTTGAAATATCTTTTTCTGTGTGTGTCGCAACTGTAGGAGTGAATAGGATGTCTCGAATAGGAGCCGCTGCAGTTGAGACAGTCGGCATCACAAAGGACTACCAAATCGGTAGCATGAGTTATCCTGCCCTGAAAGGAGTTAGCTTGAGGATTGAAAAGGGCGAGCTAGCGTCAATCATAGGACCTTCAGGAAGCGGAAAATCAACGCTCCTAAACATAATCGGCGCTCTCGATAAGCCTACGGCAGGTCGTGTGCTGATTGATGGTGTCAATTTGAAGAAACTGAGTGAGGACCAACTTGCACTTCTCCGGAACCGAAGGATAGGGTTCGTTTACCAATCCTTCAACCTCATCGGCCGACTAACCGCAAGCGAAAACGTCGAAATGCCACTGATCGCCCGCGGGCTCCCTGAAACGGTAAGGAGAGCTGCTGCAGCTAAGATGTTGAAGTCGGTCGGTCTTGAACGTATGGCAAATAAACGACCGGGAGAGCTAAGCGGTGGTCAACAGCAAAGAGTGGCGGTTGCCAGAGCATTCGTGACGAGACCTTCACTCGTAATTGGAGACGAACCTACAGGCAATCTGGATACAAAAACCACGACTGAAATCCTCAACCTGGTTGTTCAGATGAACCGGAACTTAGGAACCACTTTCGTCATCGTAACGCACAATCCGGAAGTAGCGGCAACTACTCATCGCATAATTAGTTTGAGAGACGGACAGATAGAGAAGGATGAGCATATCAAACGCATCGATTCGTTCGGGTAAAAGAAGATCTGCGTGCGCCTAGTCGAACTCTATCATGCTTTGCGTGCATCCAAAATGAATGCGGTAGTGGCACTGAAGTACGAATGAACGGATCCCGTAGCCGAGGACGAGCCGAAGAACGTGTCCCAAAGATAACGCAAAATTCCCATTATGATGCCAATGATACCGCCGCCCCCAGTCTGAGATGTGGTTGGCTGGGAGTTAGCCTGTGCTGGTGTTATCTGAACTGAAACCGTTTGCGTACTGTTGAACGTTACGCCAGGCCGGTCATTATCAACCGCTGCGACCCTAATGGTCATAGGGTAACTTCCAGTCGTTAAGTTAGATCTGAAGACCGCTAGAAGGCTGAATGGTCGCGGTATGTTCGGGTCCACTTCTCCAACGAAGACACTCGCCGGAACAGTCGGATCCAATGCTGATGATTCGAGAGTCACGTTAGTATCATACACTGCTAAGTTTCCACTATTCAGAATATTTCCTGAAACGGTCGCGTTCCCTCCGGAAGTAGTAGAGGGTGGAATGACGTTAACGCCGTAAACGACCAAGTCGATCCAACCATAAACATTGAAGCTCAACGAGTGAGTCTCGGTCGTGTAAGAAACATCGCCAAGCTGCTTGTACGTCGCAGTGAGTGTTGCTTGTGGAGAAGTTCCAACTGCTGAGGTTGGAGCGTAGATCTGCGCTGTAATTACGACTGTTTGACCAAGAGACATTGAATCATAATGCCAGTGGCTGTCGCCAAGCAAACTCAAGTTCGATACCGCTAACTGAATGTCAACATCGTATATTGCGTTGTTCTGGATGGATTGGTAGAAATTATTTTGAATCGAGATCGTCACCGTATTGTTGAAACCTGCAGTTAGATCTTGGCCGGTTATCGTAACCGTCAAATGCGCAGGCGTACTCTGCGCCTGTACGCGGCCAATCAAGAGAAAGAGACCGGAGAATGCTAGCACAACTAATAGCGCAGTTGACAGTTCACGTTTCATTGCGTGTCATCAAGAAATTTCATTCAAACAGTAAACGTACTCATTCTGTTTTCATTTGACGAAGGATGCTGATACGCTTCTCTAGATCAGGGTGCTTATCAAAAATTCGGAGAGAAGTTCGCCTAGAGGAGCTTAGCTGGCATAAGCAAATTGCGTCGGCCGGCGCAAAGGATTCAGGAATCACAGAACACTCTTGAAGTTTAGAAAGCGCCGAGGCCAGAGCATCTGGTCCTCCCGTAAACATAGCCGCCGTCTTATCGGCGAGAAATTCACGAGCACGGTAAACCGCTGGTTCGATAAAGTAACTCAGCGGCCTCGCGAACAAAGCCACCTTAGATAGAGTCGCGACTAATCTTAACGCGAAATCATTGTTCTTTAGATGCGCAATCTCATGCGCTATACATGCCTCAATCTCATCACCCTCAAGTGATTCCAGTAACCCGATCGTGACTGCGATCGCGTATCTACCATTCGTCTTAACTGTGAACGCGGTAGGAGCGCCTGAATCAACAAGCACCGCCTCAGGGGGTTTAATTCCCGCAATCCTCGCTAGCCTCGTTACGCACTCGTTCAACCCTAACGTTGGGGCGACGAAACTCATTTGAGGGAATGCGGTCGCAAGATCCATTCTAACCCTCCCGAACTGAATGTAGACGGCTGCACAGCAAGCGGCTACTGTACCGATCACGGTCAGCAGAAGGTTGGCATCTACGAAGAAACGGAATGTACTCCACCATCCTACATGGACGGGAACGAGCTCGAGACCCAACCAAACAAGCACAGGTTGAATACTTTCCACTAACATGATGCCGAAAATTCCGAGAAGAGCGAACGTTCTTGCACGAAACGAATGCTTGAACACCAGCACAACCGCTATGCTGGAAAGCAATAACGCGCCGGTTACGAAGATCGGCCTTGGCGGGCCGACCAAAAACCAAGTGAGCATGATCAAATAGCTATGGAGGAAATGGGGATTCATCTGCTCGCCTTCGGCCTCAGCCTATCCAAATATTTGGATAGTTGGGTATCATTCTTCCGGTCGCTTGACATTTTGTTAGCCAGGTAGGCCACTGTGATGTCATTGAAGCTGTGCAAGAGCGTGCCCATCACGTTATCAACGATCTCATGCTTAAACTGGTCTTCGGTGAATTTAGGCGAATACACGTAGTGCGGCCCTCCTTCTCGTACCAGTTTCCGTTGCACGATACCCTTTCTATATAGCCTATCCAGGATCGTGGCGACGGTCGTCACAGCCACCGGGCGTACGCGAGCGATTTGCACTTGAAATTCCTTAACGGAGAGTGGAGTTTTCGATTCCCAGAGCTCGCGTAAGACGATTGCTTCAAGATCACCTAAAGCGAACTTCAGGTCGCGTTGGTGTGGACGAAGATTTGCGAGTTTCAAAGCCGAAAAACTACAACTTGTAGTTATCCTTATATAGATTTCCGTTGACTTTGGGCGAACAGCGCGCTGGCAACACTGATGCCTCAAGCCCCAATAATTATCCCAATCATAATCACCGGTATCCTCGTCGGCACCATCGCTGCCTCGAAGGGGACGATGGTTAAACGAAAGAAACTATTGCTCGCTAGCCTTCTCTCTGGGATACTGAACGTTGTTAACGCTTACCTGTTGATTTTGCTCACCCCGGCTCGAACCTTCCAATATCAAGGCCAATTCACGGGCACAGCTACGTCAACTTACCGTTACCGAGGTGGCGGTGGAGGTGCTAACTCTCAGCTTCTTCTTCTAATCTCATCCTTCATTGTCGGATTCCTAATTCCTCTAGCCGTTATTGGGATTGGGATGCTTTACGCTCGGCGTAAGGCTGGGAAGGGGTCTGATGAGGAGGGCGGTAAGGACGATCTCGATTTCCTGAAAGAGGATGATTCTGAGAAAGAGGAAGATAGTGAGAAAGAAGAGGGTACTGAGGAATTATTTAAGAAAGATTCCAAAAAAGAGTCTAAGAAGAATTCTAAGAAAGATCTTAAGCAAGATTACGACGAAGAATTTTGACCAGGCATGCTAAATGCTGGGCAGAAACACCGAGCACACTAGGACACTTCGCAAAGCCCTCGTGTGCACCCTCCTACTCAGCATACTGCTGATTACCTTTCTCAACATAAAGCCGGTATACGCTCAGGCTATTGTGCTAACCCCGTCTTGTCTCTCACTGGATGTTAATTGTGAAGCCGGCTCGACCATCAACGTATCGGGTTTAGGTTTTTCGTCAAGTGACACTAGCTGCACAATATCTGGTCCACCGGTAACCGATACCCATTTAGTCAGTCCGGTGTGTAACATTTCGGGCGGCACTGTAACTGGGTCATTCGTGGTTAGTAATGCTCAAGCAAATGTCTACTGTCCGTATTCGATTTCCACGTCCGCTTGTACTGTTGGAATCACTGTTACCGGATTCCCAGGACCACCACCGCCACCAAATATGCCTCAAACGCCTGATTTTGCTCAAGCCACCTTCATTTTGCCACTTTCTCTGAGCCCAATTTCAGCTCAAATCAATTCGACAATAGAAGTGTTTGGCGCAGGATTCTCCAAACTCGATACGTCATGTGTTTTTTCTGGAGCTGTGGTAGGCAAGTTTAACAAGTGTGTAATTGATGGTCCACCATCATTTTCGCCGCCCCTCGCTGCTCCAGTGGTAACATTATCAGGGGCATTTATAGTTGCCAAAGTTTCCGTTCCTGCTATTTACCCGGTCACCGTGACTGGTTTTCCAGTTGGTGATTCTTTAACGATTCAACTCTTTGTTACTGGTGTCACTTGTAGGCCGACGCCGTCACCATTCCCATATCCAAATCCGCCTCCTCCTTCTTATCCACCGCCTCCGGTATTCCAGCCCGCGAATTGTGGTGATGTCACTGTTTCGCCGGGAGAATTTGATTTGAAACTCGGCGCATCGTTTCCTACTTTCGGGTCTGTGAAGTTAAATTATCCTAGTAGCAGCATCCTGACGAACACGGTTGGTGATCTACTATTCGCGATTAATTTAACGCGAATCGGAATTTATCAGTCGATTAACATTTTCATCCCACCCGACTTCACCGGCATTTCCAGTACGACTCAGATTTGGACTAGTTACACAAATGATTACAATCCGAACAGTGTGCGGCTTGTACATGTTGGATCCACGGACTCTGTCGCTCCGAATTGGTGGGAGATCCAAATTCAAAATATCGAGGTTACACCTTTCACTACTGACCCCTCGCAGAGCGAGTTCCAAGTTGATACTACGCAATATGTTCGGGTGTTTGCTGTAACATCACCTACAATCGCCGGACGATATTTCTTCAAAGTCCTCCTAAATGACACATCGATAGGAGCGAACAATTTTCCAACGCTAGTCGTAAAGGCAAGTAAGGATCCCGCGTACATTTCGGGAGTACTAAGATACGCAGAAGATAAGGATCCTTCGCTGATTGGGAAACCGATTGAGCTGCGGTCGGGAGAAGGTGCACAAGTAATTGCAACAGGCTACGATTACCTAGGAAATCCGCAATCCGCTCAGACTTTCCTAAACTCCACCGCAGGCGGCCAGTTTACCCTATTCGGAGTAGCGCCAGGCACGTACAATATCACCGCATATGCAGCAGGTTTTGTCCCGGCGATAAATGCAATAACTGTGAGTGTCGTCGCCGCTCAGTCTCTGGACCAAGTCAACATCTACTTATTTCCGGGCGCAAACATTACGGGAACAGTTTTTTCGGAAGACGAGAACCGGCAACCTGTTCCTTGGGGCGTCGTATATCCAAATAGCACAAACCCCACTTCCTGTGAACCGGCCTTCCCATACAATATCACGAACCTAGTCAATCCTGCAACTGGTAATCTGATTCCATACAGACAGGTTATCGAATGTCCAAGATCGATTGTTATAGAAGCATTAGCTCTCAATGAAAACGGAACAGTCGCCGCCCAGACACCATTCCCAAGCAGACCATCCCTCTTCACCTATCCAACAAGTACCAACTTTACCTTTTCAATATCAGATACTGGATGGGATGGCAGGATTCCACAAGACGCTGCATACTACGATTCGGGATTGGGTTGGGGAGACTACGACCTCCGTGCATACGTGACTCAGTATGTTCAATTCGACGATATACTCGTTCACGTAACTAACAATACGTTAGATGTTGAAACCGATATTCCGTTGTTTCGCAGTGGCATTTTTACCGTGACAGTGCATTTCAAGGATTTCAATTCCACCCTGATCGAGACACCAATACCTGTTGCTGCAACCCTGACTGCGACCGCATATGATCTGGAAGGGAATTTGGTTGCGCAGAATGTTACGTCGATCCAGGCAGGCAGTCGGCATACGAATCCTCCGATTGAACTAATAGGAATCAGTGAAGTGAACTCTTTCGGTTTTCGTACGTCGCTTGATTACGGTATTAGGCCAGGCACATACCATATTGTCATGACGCTTACATCATCGCCCGTATTCTCAGGCTTCGCTAACGTGGGAGTAAAGGATCTGTACTATCAACTCACTGACCTGGAAGCCACAATTGGTTTGGCCCCCATAGACACACAAGTCAGCCTATCCATGTACGAAGCGGGTGCTCTGAATCTCGCCATGTATTCGGTAGATGCAGAGAGTCCGAGTTTGCCTGTGGATTGGGGTTGGCCAGGACAAACGATCTCGATTCAGGTCATAAGTTCGCAAGGGGTAGTATATTCGACCAACGCGAGCCAACCGTTTCCAGATAGCGGTCTGCCCGAAGTCCCCGTTATAACTGGTCCGAACGATCCGGAGAGCGGTACCCGTACGTCATTGAGCTTCTTCTACGGAGGATTGCTCACTGATACCTACGGAGTTCTGGTTGAAACTGTAGGTTACCAGCGTGTGTTCTTCCATGTTCACGTGACGCTCGGGATGAACACAGACATTAGAGTGAATCTGCTGCAGATGCCCGTCGTTCGCCTGACGCTAGCATTTAGAAACGAGGGATTGCTGACCGCAATAAATTCAAACCTACCTTTCACGCCGCCTCTGAACCATTTGAATAGCACTCCCGTGAGGATGGAGTTGTATGATTCTAACGGCAATTTGGCTGGAGCAAACAACACATACATCCCCAATTTCTCAAATAAGACTGAGAATTCAGACGCAGTAGGGCCCACATATCTCACTGAATTAGAAATTGGCGGGTTTAACCAGTATTATGGTGATCCTAAATCGGTCTGGGCTGGGTTCTATGATACCACAGACGGTGCTCTGCAACCTGAAGGAGGTCTGCAGCCTGGAACCTACTCGTTGCTGATCTGGGTTGATGGTTATTACCAATCAACGCCTCTCAACTTCACGCTTCAATTGAGGGAAGATGCCTCTCTAATTGGATCGGTAGAGCGTGCCTCGAGGATTAGTGGTGTGATTTCTGGTCCGGATTATTATGGGCAGTCTCGGCCGCTTTCGTGGGCGCTCATAAATTTGGTGCCCACCGGAAATGAAACCGAATCCCGACTGCCCGGTTGGAGTAATGGGATGTGGTTGCCTGGCGGGTTCAATTATACTACGCCTAGTCTTGATGGATTTTATCAGTTATGGGTGCCTGGGGATGGGCCGTATAGTATCAGTGTCTCGCTTCCTGGATACGTGGGGTATTCGGGAACCATATTTGTTGCGTTGGGTTCTGATTTGACGCTGGATTACTTCTTAGACACGTTACCTGCGCCCTCATACGCATATGCGCAGACTCAACCACTCCAACCAATCCCAGACGTTCACGTAGGATCAAACTCAACCCTACCCATCCTTATACTTACCACCGACGTGCTGAAACGTGTCCCGAAATGAGTTCAAATTAGACCTCCCGCACAACGAGACCACCTCCTACTGCGCGAGTGTAAGGTAGAGTTTAGCGGTCTTCCGAATCGAACGAAAACCCTATACTGAATCCCTTGAGCTCACCTTTCTTGATGGCGTCCAGAATCGTACGCCCCCTTTCGTCTGTAGGTTCATACACGACTCCACTAACCATTAACTTACCGTTCTCGTACCATGCCTTTTCGATTCTTCCTATTGGGGGCCCACTATGCTCATGCTTCAGGTAATGACCCGCGAATGTCTTCGCAAGCTCCTTGAGATTCTCTTCTGTCAACTGATACGAGCGACCTCTGACGGTAACACTGCCAACTGTTGCCGCCACTTGGTTTTCGAAACGAAAGGCTACTTTTTCCTCCCCACTCGTTTGGTCACTAGAGGAGACCCATTTGTTCAACCTCGAATCGAATTCGAGAAGAGCACCATCTCCCTTAGTCCTTTCGACAATTTCGAGAGTCTCCTGAATCTGGTCGAAAGCTGACGCAACTACATTTCCGTCGGACGACCGAACCATTAACTCGACCTTTTTCGGTCCGTAACTGTAGTGGAACTCTACCTCTGAAACTTCGTTTCGATTCGAAACGACCAAAGCCAGTTTCTTCTTGATTTTCTCCCAAGCGTCTTTTCCTATAGCTTCAAAGAAACCTTTTGTGATCTCGTAGAAAATTATTAACAGAATCGGATCGTACTGCGCCAAACCGAACCTTTCGTATTTCGCCGTATGCACTTGAAAAACGGCTTCAAATTCGCGGGCAAGCTCTTCTATATCAGAATCTGAAAAACGCGGGTCTGCGGAAATCTCAACCTTGCGCTTTTCAGCTACCATTTCGTACTGCCGCGTAAAGCTCTACGCTCTATGCGCTCTTAGCTTTTTGTAATTGATCCAAACAGCTGCCCAGTAGAGTGCTGTGTGCTTGAACTAAAGCATGAAAGAAACATGTCCTGGCTCGCCATTGTTTTTAGTGTTGCTCATCGATTCGGTTACCAGCCCTTTCTCTTAGCGCCTGCAATGTCGAAGCATGGTTCGGGTTTGATGGCGTAGTTTGCTAGGGCTAGGGCCCAGAGTTGATCATCATGCGCACCCGTGGGATGGGTGAACTGGAGGTTTCCTGAGGGGAGAAGTTTGCATTGTTGGCTGGTGATTTGGGTGAGTAGGGTTTTGTTGGATCCCGGAATTGCGATTATTTTTCTTTCCATTGCAAGTTTAAGTTTACCGAGGATGTCCTCTTTGCTCTGCACGGTCAGGTTAACCCCTTTAATTCTTGTTGTAAATTTTTTGATTTGCTCGTAGAGTGCTTCACCCACTCCGTTTTGGTCTACGTATCCGCCGAGGAAATGGTACGCTTGATGGAGTCGACTCACGTGGTCGATTACTGTGGTGTATGGGGTGTTGAGTGGGAATTCTTTAATGTAGACAAGGTGGATGCTACTTTCGGATTTTTTCTGTAGGATTGCGATGGCTGAGTGGTCTTGGAGTTTGGCGAAGTCTACTCCAATATGGTAGTTTCCGGGTTGTGGTTGTGTTTGGTCATTGTTAGGTTCGTAATCTTTCGTGCAATTGAGAACCAGGTCTGTTGAGAAGTAGGCGAATTGGTTGTCGAGGAATTTGGCGTTGTATTCTCGATCGAAAGCAAGGTCGCCGATCGTTATTCGTTCAAGTTCGAGACGTTCAGGGGTAGCTTGAGGGTTCATTCTGGTGGGCCAAATGTATGATTTGAAGCCCAGGTCGGGATTGTTGAGTGCTTCGTAGAATGGATGGTCCGTCGTCCATGGGGTGGAGATCATAATCATCTGCGCTGGACGTGTGATCATTGTCGGTCTGAGGACTGAGTCGATTACGGTTCGAGGAATGAAATTCGCCTCGTCCACTATGACGAGGTCGGAGGTGTAACCTCGAAGGGTGGAACCTTCCGATCCGCATGGGAGTGCGATGATTTCCGATCCATTTCGGAATTGAATTCTCGTTCGTGTTTGGTTGCGACAGAGTAGTTTTGCTGGGAGGCAGATGTCGATGAAGTTGAGAATTTTATCGAAAAGGTTGATGCTCTGTCGCAGTCCAGCGCTGACTATCAGGACGGTGACTGAGGGGTGGGATAATGTGTAGTGGAGTGCTTTGATGGCCGTTAGGGTGGTCTTTCCTACCTGTCGACCGCAGGACGCGACGATCCGTGGCGACGAATCGCGTAGGAACTGGACTTGATAGGGGTATGGTTTGAAGAGAAGAAGGTTTTCAGCAAACTTGACGGGGTCTGCTAGGGATTGTTGGAATAGCTGCTCCCATTGCTCAATTACTTTGTGTTGCATTTTTAGATGCCCTTAAGAATGCTTCCGTAAGTTTCGTCATAAGCTCGGTTTCCGTCGCGTTACTCATTCTGCTGCGTCGAGAGAGTGCAAGATGTGAGAGTGCAGTGTTGATAATTTTCGCGTATTTGGACTGGCAATCGGCAATTCGAACGTGAGTGTGCTCGGTTGCTGTGTCTGCGTCTAGAAGAGTTTCCGATTTTTTCATGTTGATGAATGCTCGAGCTATGATGCTGACTTGGATGCGGTCGACTTGGGGGGTGTGATCACCTAGTTTCTTCAACTCGCGAGTTAGGCTGCAAACAATTCGTTTGTAGGTATCGCCCTCCTCTTCGGGAGTCATTGCAGAGGACCGCCCGTTCTCAAAGGAGACGTCGATTGGGTTGATCTTGCTGCTTTTGAGGTGTGTTTGCGGTAGTTACTCAGAAAAAGTCGAAATACCGATTGCTGACTGACGCTATGTCGGGCCGCTGTCTCTCGGACTGCCCGCAGCGATTCCTCGGGAATCCACACGTTAATTCGATGAATCCGTCGTCCTTCAAACCTAAGTTTGCAAGTCTGCCTCAGTCCGAGCTGAACAGCCTCCTCGACGATCAAACTTCGATTGGTTCCACTATCACGGCTTATCTTGTCCAGGATGCTGCGCTCCCTTCCAGTTAGAAGGATCGACGTCTTGATCCTCGTTCCATTCAGGCGTTGGAGGTCATCGATAATCCGTTTCTGGGGATCGCGGATCTTCCGACCAGACTTGTTCGACATAACGTCACCAAACTCAAGGATCGAGGTGCACCCTCAGATTCATTGAGTAATCGAGCACGGCCAATGCGTAATTTAATCGCTTTGATTATTTTATAATGTATTTCAATGTAATTTAATAGAAAACCTATAAAATGCATTGAATTGTATTGCACGCCTTGGATTCATTTGACGTCGGACGAAAACATTACACTACGGTTTCCTGCTGCTGATTTGAAGTTGATCGACAAACATTGCAAATATATAGGCTTCACCAGAAGCGGCTTCATACGTGTAGCTGTCCTCAAAGAATTAGCTCGCCTCGGCCTGTTGTCTGCTTCTCGCACGCGCGCGCTTGGAATTCAAGTTAAAGACGCAACAACCCGTTGAGTATATCTAGTGCAAGATTTTCCAAGTCGTTCCAATCAAAAATGCTCGTGGGTACAGAAAACTTACCCTCCCCCTATTCAGACCGCATTTAGGCCGTGCAAATCCGTATCAAATTATTTACTCTACTTTCATAGTTTAATGGGTTAGCATGGATTAACCTCTGAATCTACCAATCGCGAGAATCTTGCTTGCGATTCGCTTATTATACGAGTCCTAACAAGTTTTGAAGGAGAGTGGAGATCATGGCCGAGCGAGCAGGGAAGGTTGCTTTCATTCAAATCGCTCCAACTGCCGGCGAACGTCTGGTCTCTGTGCAAGAGGTTCGGGCTATTGCAGGGGAAGGTTTGGATGGTGACCGTTACTTCAAGAAGATAGGGACTTTCTCGAACACGCCGGGGACTGGTCGTCATCTTACACTCGTCGAGCTCGAGTCGATTGAAGCCCTCAAGCATGATTTGGGAATCGACCTGGAACCTACCGAGACTCGTAGAAACATAGTGACGCGTGATGTTCCACTCAACCACTTGATAGGCCGAGAATTCAAACTCGGTCGTGAAGTCGTGGTTAAGGGGATGAGGTTATGCGAACCCTGCGATCATCTCGAGAAATTGACGGTGAAGGGAGTTAGTGAGGGGCTTCTCCATCGAGCTGGCCTGCGCGCCGAAATAATCAAAGGTGGAACGATCAGAGTCGGCGATCCGGTCACCTACGTAACAAGTTAACGGGTACCCTAACCCAGATTCATGAATTTTGTCCTTCATTCAATGTCTCACTGATGACGTTATGGTTGGCACGATTGACATAGAGAATGGCAAGATGAGATTCACGCTGACCGGTGTAGACAAAGTACTTGCGTTGAAGAGTGAACTCAAGGTACCGCTTACACACGTTAAGTCGGTTTCGACTGAGAAGGTAGATCGGAATTACTGCACGATGTTGAAGCTCGCCGGAGCGAGGCTACCCCATGTTATTGCAAGCGGAACGTTCCTCGGCAAGGATCTTTTGAGATGAGGATTTTTTCGTGTAGAGGGAATTTTTGTTTTTGTTTTGATGAAAGATTATTTTTCGTCCGTCGTTCAGTCCGTATTTTTTTGGGGGGGTGCGCACCAGCGTACCCACACACACTTTTACGACGACGAATGAGAGTTCACAATGAAATTCGTGGTTTAGGAGTTTTCTGCTAAATCAATATGGCCATTTGGGCCAGTCTTGTTCAATTCTTGGTGGGCTCAGTTTTAGAATTGGTTCCGTCATCGCCCTGGCCGGGGCTCTGGACTTGTTAGCAATTGGCACAAAGTCAGGTTCTTTCTCAAAAGTTTTCTGGGGGTGTGGGTCTAGTGGTGCGGGCAAGCAAAATTGAACTTTACTTTTGTATGTGGAAGAGGTGGTGCGGCCGCCGGGATTCGGACCCGGGTTTTCTCGTTGCGTTTAAGCAACTTTGAGGCTTGGGAAGCCCCCGTCATAGACCAGGTTATCCTCACAGCACAATTATTACCGTGAACTGGACCACGGCCTAGTGGAGAATAATGCTCTCGCACTCAGAGGCCAACCTCAGCCGCATCGACGCAATCCCAGTGTTCACGATAAAAGTGTCACGAATATGCCATGCGGTCAGGGATTGGTTAATATACTAAACTGCGGGAATGAAATTTTGTGAATGAAATGGCTACCCATGCCAAACTAGCTGGAGTGCTTCTGGCTCTATGCGGCATCTTAGGAATCGGACTACTCAGTATGGATCAAGTGCTCCGAGGAGCCGTAGATCCTATGGTCGGAGTTCCATTGCACTACTACGCGTTAATCGTTTTCGTAGTCTTAGATTTCATTTTCGCCGGTGTAGCTTTCGCGAAACCTATGAAGGGTTTGGCGTTGGCTGGTGGCTGGAGTCTACTTCGGATCATCATTCAAATCGCTGATCTTTCTCAAGCCCATGCTT
>Ga0209517_10002493_pt1 | contig 25805 bp, 30 predicted proteins | sample PeaSoiMetSII2010_FD_187695 | JGI IMG/M metagenome (GOLD analysis project Ga0209517, IMG submission 187695) | Peat soil microbial communities from Weissenstadt, Germany - SII-2010 (SPAdes) (version 2) | ecosystem: Environmental > Terrestrial > Soil > Wetlands > Peat | place: Germany... | reverse complement strand
CGTGCCAGCCCTCGCCGCATGGCCGGCTGTGCAACCCCGACCAGCTCCGCAGGCCATGCTCCCGCTGGTGCCAAAGCCAGCCCTAAACTAACATTCAAACCGGACCACCAAGAGGGGGCCGGTCACCTCGAGCCGATGATGGACGGCGTCCGCTAGCTGGTCACGACGGCATCGCCTGTCCGCGCCGCGCGGATGCCCATTCTCAAGCAACAAGCGAAATTGTGGGCCGGCACCGCGGACAGCACACTTGCGGCTACACACCGCCCCAACTAACTTTTCTCTACGGCCTTCTTCCGCGAGTCGCTCTCCCGATAGTGCATCTGTGCGCTACATCGAACCGGACTTACGCCACTGACGTTCTTCGGCCCCGTGTCTATTTGGCTGGTGCGCGATGATAGCCGGCAACCGAGTTCACAGCAATCTTCTGGACCGAGCCTTCGCAGATAGCGCTCTACGGCTAGTGGCATTGCCGCCAACCTTCCCGAACCGTCTCTTGCCGCACAATCGCTATTGTCGAGGGCCGACAAAAAGTCACCCCACTCAATCATGCGGAGCGTGCCGACGACGCCCGGCCAAGTTGAAGACCCGCAATGCCATCCTGCTCAAAGGCCATCTCCCAGAAGGCGAGCTCCTCCTCCGAGAGCATGTAACGATCGTAAGCGTCGGCTCGTGAAAGAGCGCCGCTGCGGACGGCGAGTACGACTGCAGTTTTCTTATGCGCGCTCCACGTTCTGCACTCCACCGGCGGTACGGGAAAATCGGTAGAACGCGGTTTGGTCGAAGTGCGTTTGCGCATTTGCACCGATCCGGACAGGCTTTCAGCAAAAGCTCCACGGACACGCAGAGCTTTGATGCTCAAGCTACATATTGCAATCCGGTCCTTGGGATTACCTCGCTTTGTCAGAACACAGCCGGGGCGAGGTCGCCGGGGCCCAGCGGGGTAAAGCGTGCAAAATGGGTCATATTTGGCTGTCTAGCGTGGTTGTCATCCTTCCGCTGGCGCAGAAGCAGAGCCTCCGGGGTCACAGTCGACCCGATGTCCTGGCGTCAAATGGCGCGGACTGGCAGGTAACTGGGGTTATGCGGCGGCGTGCCGACGGTGACCTCGGGAGAACTCGTCCTTGATGATCAGCTTGCATTGCGACGTCGAGAGGGAAGACGTGGCCACACTCGTCACGGCCAATGATGAGTTCGAGACTGTAGTCGATTATTCCCGAAGGGTTATGGATTGGTTCGGTGCTGGCGATCGATGCCCAGAGCACGCATGGCTGCTCGGCTTAAGCGCAAAAAAGCGGCGTTCCTCGAGAGCCATCAGGAACAAACCATGGACAGGACTCCACGGATTTTCCACGAGTCTCTCAATCTTTTCACGGTCTGTTCCGTGCTTTCAACGTCGTAACGCGCCCAGCGCCGCGCAGACTAACTCGCTAAGTATCTGAAAAAACGAGCAGAATATGGTGCTGCCGGAAAGGATTGAACTTTCGACCTCCCCCTTACCAAGGGGGTGCTCTACCACTGAGCTACGGCAGCGCCGGACGACACGCCTGGGCGGCGCCCGGAGATACACGAGGCCCCGGCGATTGACAAGAAAAGCGGGGCGCTCCAGCCTGCGCGCCGGGATGACGAACGGACGCGAAACCCCTCACCTGAACCCGGCGCGACGCGCCGAGCAGGCGGCGCGCGACAAACGCCTCGCCGCGGCGCTGCGCGCCAATCTGCAGCGCCGCAAGGAGCAGGCGCGGGCGCGCGAGGACGGGAAGCCGGAACCAAGCGGGGAACCGGGAACCGTGGAGCGCTGACCCGGAAATTCGGCGCAAAGGGTCTTTGCGGTTCCAAGCAGGGCAACTAGAATCAGCGCTCGGTAGAAGCCGAGCGGCTGCTTTTCACGCGTTCCGAAGGCCAAGCCATTGGCGGACGACACGACAGGTTTTCCTTCGGCCGGTATTCTGATCCCCGCCGGAAGCAAGCCTTGGTCAAGCGAGCCGCAATATTCCCTCGGTCTGGGCAAGACCACGATCGGTCGGGCGCCGAATTGTGACGTGCAGATCAACCATCCGACGGTTTCGCGCGTCCACGCCGAGCTGACCTGAGTGAGTGGGCGACTGATACTCACCCATTTGAGCTCGGTGAACCTGACGCTGGTCAATGGCATTCCCGTTCGGGAAGCAGTGCCCTTGCGCACCGGGGACCTCATCGAGCTCGCCGATGGGATCCTGCTCCGGCTGGAACTGTACACCAGCGGGGAGGAGGTTACGCTGGCGATCAGCCGCGATGATCGCCGCATGTACGCCGTCCTCTATGCCGACGTGGCGGGCTACTCGCGCCTGATCGAAGACGATGACATCGCGACCGCGCGTCAGATCGAAACTTGCCTCGGCGTGTTTCGCCACGAGACCGAGCGACGCAACGGCCGGATCGTCAATATCGCCGGTGACGGCATCCTGCTGCTGTTTCCCAGCGCGGAGGCCGCCCTCACCTGCGCGATCACCTGTCAGCGAACGTTCGCGCAGTTAAACCTGAGGCTCCAGCCGATGCGCCGGATGGAATTTCGCATCGGGATCAATTCGGGCGACATATTCATCACCCCGACGGGCATGCATGGCGACTCGATAAACATCGCGGCGCGCGTCCAGGCTCTGGCAACGCCGGGCGGCATTCTGGTCACCGGCGTCGTGCACGACCAGCTCCAGGGACATGAGGGGTTCAAGTTCGAGGACGTCCAAACCAACGAGCTGAAAAACATCTCGCGCGAGGTCCGCACCTATCGCGTGGCCGTCTGACCCGTCTGACGCCGTCGGCGCGGGAACCTTACTTCGCCGCCTGCTCTCAGCGGGGATACCATCGGATCGCGCCGCCCCGAGCCAAAATTTGGCAGTATCCGAGCGCTTTACGTAAGATGACCTGTCGGATTGGTCCGGGCAACGGAAAGTTAGGCCGCGTCTGCACCCGCGGATACCGCGAAAGTCGCGGGGTTGAGCGGCGGCACTGGCTCCAGTAAAAGCTTGCCGGGGAGAAACGGCCGATCGATCACGCGCCGCGTTGCTTAGCATGTCCCGCTTGCGCGGGTGCGGCGCCAGCCCACTCCCCCACCCGGCCCCCCAACGAGAGTATGCTAATTGGGTGGCTGCGTGGGGGAGCGGGCCGGTGCCGCCAAAAATGCAAGACGCGCGAGCGAATGGGGCACATGGAGCCGTAGGGGTATGGACAAAATACTGATCCGCGGAGGTTTGCCGCTCGCCGGCACGATTCCGATCGCCGGCGCGAAGAACGCCGCGCTGCCGTTGATGGCGGCGTGCCTGCTGACCGACGAGACGCTGGTGCTCGCCAACCTGCCCGAGCTCGCCGACATCAAGACGATGGCGGACCTGCTGGCGCAGCACGGGGTCGCGGTGACGCCCGTCACCGGGTCGGAGATGCCAGCCGGCGTGCTCGAATTGTCGGCGCGCGAGATCACCTCCACGACCGCACCCTATGATCTGGTACGTAAGATGCGCGCCTCGTTCCTGGTGCTGGGGCCGCTCGTCGCGCGCTGTGGCGAGGCGCGGGTGTCGCTGCCCGGCGGCGACGAGATCGGGGTGCGGCCCGTCGATCTGCACATCAAGGGGCTGCAGCGGCTGGGGGCCGAGGTCGAGCTGGCGGGCGGCTATATCGAGGCGCGCGCGCCCAAGGGGCTCAAGGGCGCCGAGATCGTTTTTCCCAGCGTCTCGGTCGGCGCGACGGAGCATTTGTTGATGGCGTCGGCGCTGGCCGAGGGCGAGAGCGTGTTGATCAACGCGGCGCGCGAGCCCGAAATCGTCGAGCTGGCTACTTGCCTCAACGCGATGGGGGCGCAGATCGAGGGCATCGGCAGCGACCGGCTGATGGTGCGCGGCGTCGCCAAGTTGCATGGCGCGCGCCACACCGTAATCCCCGATCGCATCGAGACCGGCACCTATCTGATGGCGGTGGCGGCGGCGGGCGGCGAGGTGCTGCTGGGCGGTGCGCGGATCGACCATATCGAGGCGGTGGTGCGCCTCTTGGAAAACGCCGATATCCGCATCCGGGAGGCCGCAGGCGGCCTCTTGGTACGGCGCAGCACCGGGCGGATCGACGGGGTCGACGTGATGACCGAGCCCTATCCGGGGTTCCCCACCGACTTGCAGGCGCAAGTGATGGCGCTGATGACGATCGCCGATGGCGCGGCGATGATCACCGAGACGATTTTCGAGAACCGCTTCATGCATGTGCCCGAGCTGATACGGCTTGGCGCCAACATCCACGTCCAGGGGCCGTCGGCGCTGGTGCGCGGGGTCAAACGGCTGGCCGGCGCGGAGGTGATGGCGACCGATCTGCGGGCCTCGGTCTCGCTGGTCATCGCCGGGCTGGTGGCGGAGGGAGAGACCGTGATCAACGGCGTCCACCACCTCGACCGCGGCTACGAGAGGCTCGAGGAAAAGCTCGCCGCCTGCGGCGCCCGCATCGAAAGGCTGCGCGGTGTCTCCTGACGCCATGCTGAAGCTGCGCGCCGAGGATTCCGACGATCTGGCGGTGATCTCGGCCTGCGTGCAGGACGCGCTGATTTCCGTGCGCGACCTCACCTATGAGCGGGCCGAGCACCGCTTCACGTTGGTCGTCAACCGCTTCCGCTGGGAGGGGAAGCCGGACGGCGCCGGCGGCGCGGCGGCTTATGAGCGCACCCACGCCGCGATAACGTTTGACCAGGTCGAGAGCGTGTCTTATCGCGGGTTTCGCCGCAGCGAGGAGGAGCGCATCTTGTCGCTGCTGGCGATCCGGGTAGGAGACAAGCCGGAAACGATCGAGCTCGAATTCGCCGGCGGCGCGGCGGTGCGGCTCAAGGTCGGGGCGATCCGCGTTCGCTTCGCCGATATCGGCGAGCCGTGGCCGACCGCTTGGCAACCCGGCCACGAAACGGGCGACGCGCCATGAAATCTCGCCCCACTCCCACCGACAACGCCGAGAAGCTGATCATGGCGCTGCCCAATGGCCGCATCCTCGGCGAGGTGATGCCGCTGTTGCGGCGGATCGGCATCAAGCCCGAGCCGGAGTTCGACGACCCGAAGACGCGCAAACTGCGCTTCGCGACCTCGGAGCCGAGGCTCGACCTCATCCGGGTGCGCAGCTTCGACGTCGCGACGTTTGTCGCCTTCGGCGCGGCGCAGCTCGGGGTCGCCGGCAACGATGTGCTGATGGAATTCGACTATTCGGAAATCTACGCGCCGCTCGACCTCGATATCGGGCATTGCCGGATGATAGTGGCGGCGCCGGCCGACCATGTTGATGACGAGGACCCGCGGACATGGAGCCATATCCGGGTCGCCACCAAATATCCGGAAGTGACCCGCCGCCACTTCGCCGCGCGCGGGGTCCAGGCCGAATGCATCAAACTCAACGGCGCGGTCGAGCTGGCGCCGAGCCTTGGCCTCTGCCGGCACATCGTCGATCTGGTGCAGACCGGCAGCACGTTGAAGGCGAACGGGCTGGTCGAGATCGAGCACATCACCGATATCAGCTCGCGCCTCATCGTCAACCGGCCGGCGCTGAAGACACGGCCGGAAGACGTCGGCTATTGGATCGACGCGCTGCGCGACGCGACCGCCGCCGCCAAACAGGCGGCGGCCAAGTAGCGCCGTGGCGATCACCCTCAAGACGCGCGACAAGGGGTTCGAGGCCGCGTTCGCCGCGCTGCTCGACGCCAAGCGCGAAACCGACTCCGACGTCGACGACGTGGTCGCGGCGATCATCGACGACGTCAGGAAGCGCGGCGACTCGGTGCTGATCGACTATACGAAACGGTTCGACCGGGTGACGCTCAGTCCCAAGCAGCTGCGGCTGTCGGCGGACGAGATCGACGGCACCGCGGCCAAGGCACCGACGGAGACGGTGGCGGCGCTGCGCCTCGCCGCCGCACGGATCGAGAGCTTTCACCGCAAGCAATTGCCGCAGGGTATCGACTACGTTGATGCCAGCGGCGTGCGGCTCGGCATGCGGTGGCGGCCGCTGGCGAGTGCCGGGCTCTATGTGCCGGGCGGCACCGCCTCCTACCCGTCCTCGGTGCTGATGAACTCGATCCCGGCGCAGGTCGCTGGGGTCGGGCGGCTGGTGATGGTGGTGCCGGCGCCGGACGGGGTACTGAACCCGCTGGTGATGGCGGCGGCGAGCCTTTGCGGGATCGACGAAATCTACCGGGTTGGTGGCGCCCAGGCGGTCGCGGCGCTGGCCTACGGCACGGCGGCAATCGCGCCGGTCGATAAGATCGTCGGCCCGGGCAATGCCTATGTCGCGGCGGCAAAACGCCGCGTGTTCGGCCAGGTCGGCATCGACATGATCGCCGGGCCGTCGGAAATCCTGGTGGTCGCCGACACCCGCAACGACCCGGCATGGATCGCCGCCGACCTCCTGTCGCAGGCCGAGCACGATTTGGCTGCGCAGGCGATCCTCGTCACCGACGACGGGGAGTTCGCCGCCAGGGTTGAGCGGGCGGTGGAAGGCCATCTCGCCACCCTGCCCCGCGCGGCGATCGCGCGTGGCAGCTGGGAGGCGCATGGCGCGATCATTATTGTCGCCGACTGGGACGAAGCGGTGACGCTGGTCGACCGCATCGCGCCCGAGCATCTGGAGCTAGCGATCGACGGCGCCGAGGCATTCGCGCAGCGGGTCAGCCATGCCGGCGCGATCTTTCTCGGCCGGTATGCGCCCGAAGCGATCGGCGACTACATCGCCGGGCCGAACCATGTGCTGCCGACGGCGCGCAGCGCGCGCTTCGCCTCGGGCCTCAGCGTGTTCGATTTCCTCAAGCGCACGACCCTGGTCGGCTGCGACGCCGACGGGCTGGCGGCGCTGGCGCCGGCGGCGATCCGGCTCGCCGAGGCGGAGGGGCTTGACGCGCACGCGCTGTCGCTGTCGATCCGGCTGAACCGATGACGGATAAGCGCATCGCCGCGATCACTTTGGACGAGCACAGCGTGCTGCGTCGCAGCCCGGAGATCGAGCAGGAGCGCGCCGCCGCGATCGCCGATCTGCTCCACGCCAACAGCTTCACGCCGGCTTCCGGACAGGCGGGGCCGTTCAACCTGCACCTCGCGGTCGAGGAGAACCGGCTGCTGATCGACATCAGCGGCGCCGACCAGACGCGAGAAACGATCCAGGTTGGGCTCGGCCCGTTCCGCCGCATCGTCAAAGACTATTTCGTCGTCTGCGAGAGCTATTACGACTCGGTACGCCGCCATAATCTGAGCCAGGTCGAGGCGATCGACGCCGGACGCCGGGCGCTGCACAACGAGGGCTCGGCCCTCTTGATCGAGCAACTCGCTAGCAAGGCCGCCATCGATCACGACACCGGAAGGCGCCTGTTCACGCTGATTTGCGTGCTGCATTTGCGCGCCTAGAGGCGCCCTGGACATGCCGATCCTGGTCCTCGCCTCCGCTTCGCCGCGCCGGCTCGAGTTGCTGCGCCAGATCGACATCGTGCCCGACGCGATCGACCCGGCCGAGCTCGACGAGACGCCGCTCAAGGCCGAGCTGCCGGCGCAGCACGTGATGCGCCTCGCCCGGGCCAAGGCGGAGGCGGTGCGGGCGCGTCATGCGGACGCCTTCATCCTCGCGGCCGACACGGTTGTGGCCTGCGGCAGGCGCATCCTCGGTCAGCCGGGGGATGAGCGGGCGGCGCGGGGTTTTCTCGATCTGCTCTCGGGGCGCCGGCACCGGGTCTATGGCGGGGTCGTAGCGATCGGTGCGGATGGGCGCGTAGCGACGCGGCTTGTGGTGAGCCAGGTCGGGTTCAAGCGGCTGACCGACGATGAGATCGCCGCTTATCTCGCGACCAGCGAATGGCGCGGCAAGGCCGGCTCCTACGCGATCCAGGGCCGCGCCGCGCAATTCGTGTCGTGGATATCGGGGTCGTATTCGAACGTGGTCGGGCTGCCGCTTTATGAGACCGCCCAGCTGCTCAACGGCCTCGGCTACCGGCGGCCATGAGCGAGCTGCTGATCGCCGCGGGGCCGGGCGAGTGGCGCGCGGCCTGGGTCGAGGACGGCGAGGCCGTCGAGCTTTATGTCGAGCGCGGCGACACCCGGCCGCCCGGCAGTATCCATCTCGGGCGGGTCGTGCGGCTGGTAGCCGGCCTCGATGCGGCGCTCATTGATATCGGCGACGAACGGCCGGCGCTATTGCGGCGGCGCGACGCGGCCGATGCCGACCTCATCGAGGGTGCGCGGGTGCTGGTGCAGGTGCGGCGCGAGGCCTGGGCGGACAAGGCGCCGCTGTTGACCGGAAAGATTGGGGCGGTCCACCTCCCTGCCCTTGCCGAACGCGCCGCCCGGCTCGACCCGCCGGCGCAATTGCTGCCGGAGCCAGGTTTTGCCGCCGCGCTGGGGTTGCGGCTTCCCGCCACCCCGACGCGGATCGTCGCCGACGACGCGGCGATCTTGCCCGAGCTGCGCGGCGCGTTTCCCGGCAGCGATATCGTGCAACAGCCAGCGTCCGAGTGGCCGCTCGACCTCGACGGGGTTTTTGAGTCCGCGTTGGCGCCATCCACGGCCATGCGCGGCGGCGGCGGCATTCATATCGAGGAGACGCGGACCGCGACGATGATCGATGTCGATACCGGCACGCCAGACAGCGGCACCGCCGAGCGCGCGGCGCTGGCAGTGAACCGCGCCGCGGCGGTGCTGATCGCGCGGCAGGTCCGGCTGCGCAATCTGGCGGGGCCGATCGTGGTCGATTTTGTCGGGCTCGCCATGAGAACTGGGCGTCGCGACCATCGCGAGCAGATACGCCAGGCGCTGGCGGCGGCGGTCGAGGGCGACCCGGCCAGGCCGGAGGTGCTGGGCTGGACCCGGCTCCGCCATATGGAATTGGTGCGGCCGCGGCGCGGACGGTCGATCAGCGACGCGATGCTCGTGCCCGGAAGCGCCGCGAAGGCGCCGCTGACGCTCGCTTACGAGGCGCTGCGGCGGCTGCAGTGCGAAGCGCGCGCCAATCCGGCGGCGAACTGGCGGCTCACGGTGGTGGCGGAGATCGAGGCGGCGCTGCGCGGGCCAGCGGCGGCGGCGCTGAAGGCGCTCGAAACTCGGCTCGCCCGGCAGATCGCGATCGTCACTGAGCCGGGAAGCGACGGTTTTGAAATCCGTGCGATCTAGGCCCATATCGCTTCTATGACGACACGCGCCGATTCCACCGCTCCCTTCACCCCGGCATGCCGGATCTGCGGCAAGCCGGTGAGCGCCGAGCACCGCCCGTTCTGTTCGCCGCGCTGTCGCAATATCGATCTCGGCCGCTGGCTCAAGGGCAATTACAAAATCGAGTCAGATGAGGCGCCGGACGAGGGCTCGGACGCCGAGAGGGAATAGCCTGGTCGCGGAGCGACTATTTAATAACCACAGAGGCACAGAGGGCACGGAGGTGCAGCGGCGCGGCAATCTCCCTTCCTCCGTGTCTCCGTGGTGATTTTTAGGCGCTGCGCGCCGAGATTAGCGAAGCGCGGCGCCCCAGCCGAGCCGCACGCGGCCGAGGGCCATCGTCACCGCCGCCTGGGTCGGCTCGACCACCGGCAGCCGGACCGCCGCCTCCAGCTCGTCGCGATAGCGCGCCATCCCCGCGCAACCCATGACCAGCACGTCGGCGCCATGCGCATCGCGCAGCCGGAAGGCAACATCCTTCATTCGGCTCATCGTGGCGCCCATGTCGGCGAGTTCGACGACACCGAGATCGATCGGCAAATCGGCGGCGAGGCGGCCGCCGACACCCATCGCGCCGATATAGCGCAGATGCCGGGGTACGGACCTCTTGAGGATCGAGATCACTCCGAAACGGTGACCGAGGGTGAGCGCAGTGAAGATGCCGCATTCGGCGATGCCGAGCACTGGCTTCGCCGCCGCCTCGCGCGCGGAATAGAGGCCGGGATCGCTAAAGCAGGCGATGACGAAGGCGGAAGCGACGTTGTCCTGCGCGGCGATGGTGCGGCACAGCGGCTCGATGACCGAGTCTGCATCGTGCTGGCTCTCGATGCCGGGCGGGCCGTCGTGCAGCGTCTGGCAGACGATATCGGGGCCGCCCTCCAGCCGCAGCGGCGTCATCGCCACGTCGATCGCGGCCGTGACCGCCTCGGTCGAATTCGGGTTGATGACGACGATCGGCCCGCTCATGCGCGGAACCTAGCGCATTTAGCGGCGGCAGAACATTCGCCGCAACCGACGCCAACGTGACACGCGCAAGGCTTCGGCCAGGCGCTGTTCGCGGAAGACGCAGCTCTCGGCGCAGGGCCGGTTACGGCAATGCCCCGTCCCCGGAACCCAAGCGCACAGCCGCGCCCAGCGCGGCGCGCTGGGCTGATCGGCGACGAGTTCAGCACGTGACGGCGAAACCGATAGGCTCGCCCCAAACAACGGCATGGCAATCCCAATTGGAAGTTTTAACGATAATGGCATTAATTTATCGCCGACTTACGACCAAAACTATAGCCAAAAGGCCGCATCATTCACTTCAAACCGGGCCCATCGCGTAGATCACCACCCCGAGGATTTCCGCCGGGTCGTCGGGGTGCGGCTCATAGGCGATGCTAGCGCCGCGGGTCGGCAAACTGTCGGCGCGCTCGGCGAGCCCTCGGCGCACCGGCGACGCGCTTTGGATGAGCGCGTTGCGTGGGATCAACCGGTTGCGGGTGCGGGTGATCAGCACCACATCGCCGACGATGTTCTGATCAAGAATACCGTAGAGGATCTCGTGCGTCGGACGCGCGCTGTCCGCCTCCGCGGGTTCGAGGAAAAAGCGGACGAGCACCTTGTCGCCGGCGCGCAACACCGCGCGCAAACGCGGCAACTCGCGGACAAACAGGATGACTCCCCGCTCGAAATCGAGATCCGCGCTGTCGTCGAAGATTTCCGCGGCAAAACACTCCTCCGCGTCGGCGAGGCGGCCGGGCCGCAGCCGCTCGTACGGCTCGGGAAAATCGAATAGCTCAGGGCGGGTGTCCGACTCGGCGGCAGCAACCGCGATGGATAGCGGCACCGATACTCCTTGGGCTCCCGACAAGAGGTCGCCGACGCCGCAGCGCAAGGGTGCGGCTAAGCGCCCGGCGGTGTCGGTGTTGATGCGCTTGTCGCCGCGCTCGAGGGCGCCGTAATAGGCGACGCTAATCCCCGCCGCGGCCGCCACGTTCTGCTGCACGAGGCCGCGATGACGCCGCAACTCCTTGAGCCGGTTCGGGTAGCGGCGAACGCCAGTGGTGGTCGGAGGACGGCCGCGCGATCGCATGTGCCAATTTCCCACCTAACGTGGCGAATGTCTCGCCGCTCACACGAGCATCTCATAAATTAATTACTTTCAATAGAATTAATATGGATGCGTTGATCGATTGAATTATCGGGCCGGCGGAACGGCCTAGGTCTCACTGCGGATGCGGATTGATTTCCCGGCGATTTCGCGCTGACATGCGAGAAAGCAAAAGACCGCGCGCGCGGCGCTTCTCGGGGGATCGTCGCGGCGCGCGGGCTTGGAGGCGCATGTCGAGGTTGACGGCCTTCGCCACGGCGCTCGCCCTGGCGCTATTCGGGCTGCCCCGGCCGGGCGCTGCCGCGGATAGCGTCGTGCTTCAGTTGCACGGGCCGGCACAATTCGAATTCGCCGGCTACTACGCGGCGTTGTGGAAGGGGTTTTACCGCGACGCCGGGCTCACGGTCGAAATCCATCCCGGCGGCCTTAACGGCAAGACGCCGATCGATCCGGTGCGCGAGCTGACCGAGGGGCACGCGCAATTCGGCACCGGCAATGCGCAGCTGGTGATCCGCACCGCGCAGGGCCTGCCGCTGGTATTGGTGGCGTCGATCTTCCAGGAGAGCGGCGCGGCGGTTTACTACCGGGCCGACAGCGATTTCTCATCACCCGCCGCGCTGATGAAGGCAAAGCTCGGGCGCCTACCGGCGAGCGACATCCTCGATATCGAGCTGGCGACCGCGCTGCGCGCAGAGGGGATCGACCCGGCGCGGATCAAGTCGGTCAATATCGATGCATCGCAGATCGTGCCCGCGCTTGCCGACAAGACGATCGACGCCTCGATCGGCTCGGCCTGGATGGTACCGTGGCAGGCGCATGAGCGCGGCATCGTCCTGAAATCGTTCAACCCGGCCAATTACCGCGTCGAGTATTACGGCGACAGCCTGTTCACGCTGAAGCGATACGCCGCGGATAATCCCGACATGGTGGTGAAGTTTCGCGCCGCGACTTTGAAGGGCTGGGAATACGCGCTCCAGCATCCCGACGAGATCTCCGGGCGGCTTGTCTCCGACCCGCCGAGCCCGCCGCCGGTCGGCGACCCGACCGGGTTCGCGCGCTATCAGATCGATGTCGCGCGGCGGCTGGCGCGCTATCCCGACATCCCGCTCGGCTATTCCAACCTCGACCGCTGGACGCAGATCGAGGCAGGGATGCTCGGCGCCGGGATACTCCAGCGCAGCGCCGACCTGACGAGCTTTGTCTACAATCCGGCGGCCGAGCCGGCGCCAAGCCAAGCGAGCGGCACCGCCGGGACGATCCTGCGCCTCGTGGCACTGATCGCGGCGCTGGGCGCGGCGGCGTGGTTTGGCCTGCACTACCGGCGGGGCCGGGCGAAAGAGCCGGCGCCCGCTCCCGCCCAGGGCACAGTTGTCGAGATGCCTGCGCCGGTCGACCCACCGAAAATCCGCCAGGTATCGGTGCGGCGGGCGCGGCCCGCGCCGGAGCCACCGCCACTTCCTGAAATTCCGCCGCCACCGCCGCTGCCGGCGCCGGTCGACCTCAACGCGATCCTTGGGCCGCTCGAGCGCCGCATCCGCCAGCGGGTGCGCGGCAAAGTCCGCTTCCGCTTCTCGTTGCTGCCGGAGTTGTGGCCGTGCCGCACCGAGGGCGGTCCGGTCGCGGCGATCGTGCTCGACCTGGTCGGCATCGCGACCGCCCTGATGGGCGAAGACGGCAGCCTTATCGTCGGCACCCGCAACATCGTCTTCGACGAAACCAATGTTTACGATTATCCGGGGGCTCGGCTCGGCGAGTTTGCGCGGATCACCGTGCGGGATAATGGCCCCGCCCTCTCTGAGGAGGAATTCGCGCGGATTTTCGAGCCCGACGCCAGCACGCGGCCGGCGATCGCCGCGGCAGCCGCGGCGGTCGAGCGGATCGGCGGCTTCACTAGGGTGGAGACCGCCGAGGGGGTCGGCACCGCGGTGCATCTCTATTTCGCGCGGGTCAACGAAGCGACGGCGCAGGATACGGACGCAATACCGCCACCGACCGCTCAAGTCGCCGAGTAGAGGCGATCAGCAGCCTTCGGCGGCAACGGCGCGCAGATAGGCGCCGTAACCGCTCTTGTCGTAGCGGGAAGCGAGGCGCAGCAGAGCTTCGGTGTCGATATACCCGCTGCGCCAGGCGATCTCTTCGAGACAAGCGATTTTGAGACCTTGGCGGTGCTCGATGGTGCGGACGAACTCGGCGGCTTCGAGCAAGGAGTCGTGTGTGCCAGTGTCGAACCAGGCGTAGCCGCGGCCGAGCCGCTCGACCGCCAGCGTGCCGGCTTCGAGATAGGCGCGGTTGACGTCGGTGATCTCGAGCTCGCCGCGGGCGGACGGCTTTACCGCGGCGGCAATGTCGATGACGGCGTTGTCGTAGCAATAAAGCCCGGTGACGGCCCAGTTTGAGCGCGGGTGCGCCGGCTTTTCTTCGATACTGGTGGCGCGCCCCTCGCGGTCGAAGGCAACGATGCCGTAGCGTCCGGGATCGGTGACCTGATAGGCGAAGATGGTGGCGCCGCTTTCGCGCTGCGCCGCAGTTTCAAGCAGCGTTCCGAGCGCGTGGCCGTAGAACATGTTGTCGCCGAGCACCAGGGCGACCGCGTCGCGACCGACAAACTCGCGGCCGACGATAAAGGCGTCGGCGAGACCGCGCGGTTCCGCCTGGGCGGCATAGGTGATGTGGACGCCCCAATCGGCACCGTCGCCCAGCACCAGGCGGAAATTCGCTTGGTCCTGCGGTGTGGTGATGACGAGGATGTCGCGAACGCCGGCTAGAAGCAGCATCGATAGCGGGTAATAGATCAGTGGTTTGTCGTAGACCGGCAGCAGCTGCTTGCTGACCGCCAGGGTGACCGGGTAGAGCCGTGTCCCGAGCCCGCCAGCGAGAACGATTCCCTTCATCGACCGCCCCCCTGAGCGGAACGCAAGCGCAGCGCCGGGCCGATCAACTCGTCGAGGCAGTCCGACAAGGAATCCTGCCACGACTTGGCGGCGAGACCGTAAGTCCGCGCGATCTTGCCGCAATCGAGCCGCGAGTTGCGCGGCCGCGGCGCCGGCAGAGGATAATCCTCGGTGGCGATCGGCTGCACGCGCAGCGGACCCTTGGCGCCGCGCTCGGCCGCGCCGGCGAAGATCGCCCGGGCGAAGCCGTACCAGGTAGTGGCCCCGGCCCCGGTGAAGTTGAAGATGCCATACCCATCCTCGCGCCCGGCATCGAGCGCGGCGGCGATGTGGATCGCGGCGCGGGCGAGCTCGGCGGCGGCAGTCGGCGCGCCATGCTGGTCGTCGACGATGCGCAACTCGTCGCGCTCGGCGCCGAGGCGCAGCATGGTCTTGACGAAATTGTGCCCGACCGCGCTGTAGACCCACGAGGTACGCAGGATGACGTGGCGGCGTAGGCGCTCGGCGATCGCCGAAGCGCCGGCGGCCTTGCTGGCGCCGTAGGCGGAGAGCGGGTTGACCGGATCGTCCTCGGTATAGGGGCTCGGCTTCGTGCCGTCGAAGACGTAATCGGTCGAGAAGTGGATGAGCGCGGCGCCGACCTCGCGGCACGCCTCAGCGAGCGCCGCCGGGCCATCGCGATTGACCGCGAAGGCTGCGTCGCGCTCCGATTCCGCCTGATCGACCGCGGTATAGGCGCCGGCATTGATGACGATGCGCGGCCGCATCGCGACGACCGCGGGCTTCACCTCATCGGGGTTCCCGAGATCGAGCTGGTCGCGCTCGACGAATTCGGGGGCAAACCCCGCGGGCCAGGCAGCGCGAGCCAGCTCATGCCCGACCTGACCGATCCGGCCGATGACGAGGACTTTGCCGCTCATCGCCTAATTGTGCCCCATGCCGCTTACTTTTACATAAACGCAGCGAATTTGGTCGTCGGTTCTCAGTAGCCTCGCGCCCGATCGACGATGTTGAGGAGCGGCTGGCCGGCGCGCAGCCGGCGGATGTTCGCGACGACATCGCGGGCGGCGATCTCGGGCACCGCGATCGAGGCGATGTGGGGTAGCACCAGCACCTGCTCCATGCCCCAGAACGGGCTTTCCGGCGGCAGCGGCTCCTCCTCGAAGACGTCGATCGTCGCCTCGGCGATCTGGCCGTCGCGGAGCGCGGCGAGAAGCGCGGCCTCGTCGACGGTGCCGCCGCGGCCGCAATTGACGAGCTTGGCGCCGCGCGGCAGCCCGTAGAGCACATCGCGGCCGACGATGTGGCGGGTCTCGCGGGTCAGCGGCAACAGGCAGACGAGGATGTCGGTGCGGGCGAGGAACGGGGCGAGGCCTTCCCGGCCGTGATAGGTCTCGACCCCGTCGATGCTGCGCGGCGAGCGGCCCCAGCCGGCGACCGGAAAGCCGATGCCGGAGAGCATCCGCGCCGCGGCGCCGCCCAAGAGGCCGATGCCCATCACCCCGACCCGGCAGTCATAGGAGGCGATCGGCAGCTCGTAGTGCCAGCGGCGATTGCGCTGCTGCCGCTCGTAGCGGACAAGGTCGCGGTAGTGGCGCAGCACGCACATCGTGACGAATTGCGCCATCATCTGCGCCATGACCTCGTCGCCGAGCCGGGCGACCGGGATGTGCGACGGGATCGTCGGATCGGCGAGGATGGGATCGACCCCGGCACCGAGATTGGTGATGAGCTTGAGGTTGGGGAGCGCGGCAAGCTCGCCGGGCGGCGCCTTCCAGACCAGCGCGGTCTCGATATCGGCCGGAGGCCCAAGCTCGGGCGAGACGCGGATTTCGAGCTCCGGCATCGCCACCTTGAGCGCGGCCGACCACGCGACGGGATCATCGAGCTTGCTCGAAAACAACAACGCGCCGGGCATACCTGTCCCCTACTCCATCAAAGACGCGATTTCGGCACATCGACTTTGGAGATGCAATTGGCGTGCATTTAGCTCCGTCATTCAGCGGATCGGCGCAGACGCGACCCCGGATGCATGAACACCGGCGATTGCCGAACCGGGTTCAGCCGGTGTAGCCCTCGTCCTCGAAGTTCGTGTTCATGGGTTCCGGGCCCACCACTCTGTGGTGTCCCGGAATGACGAGAAAGAATGATCCTGACCCCGATCCCGGCGGAACAACTCGATGCGGCGCTCGACCGCTTGGCCGGCGGCCTGACGACGCGGGAGGCGCGGGCGGCGTTGGCGACGATCCGCACGACCTCAGCAGATAGGGCGGCGGGTGCGGAAGCCGAGCGGCATCGACTGGCGGCGCTCGATTTCGCGCGGGCGCATGGAATAGCGGTGCATCCACAGGGTACCGCGTGCGCCTATAATTGGGACGGCGCGGCGCTCGACGGCGCGACGGAAGCCTATGTGATCCTGCACGAGGTCGCGCATTACCTGCTGGCGCCGCCAGAGCGCCGGGCGCTGCCGGATTTCGGGCTCGGGCCGGGGCCCGACACGCGTGACCGCGACGGCGCCGAGCGCACCGCGAGTGTGGCGCTGCTCGACCGCGAAGCCGACGAAGCGACAGCGTCGCTGCTCGGGATTTTGTGGGAGGCGGAGTTGGGCCAGCCGGCGCTCGCCTCGTTTCTCGACCAGAATTGGCTCGAAGGGCTGGAGCGCTCGGCGGTGGCGCATTTCAGCGCGGTCGCGAAGCGGCTTCTGGCCCGCGGTTTGTGGAGAAGCGGATGAACCGGATCGATCTCGAAGGCCGGGTGGCAATCGTCACCGGCGCGGCACGAGGCATCGGCCGCGCCATCGCCGAGCGGATGTCGGCCTCGGGCGCGCGGGTCGCGATCTGGGACATCGACCGCGAGGCGGCGCAGGACGCCGCCATGTCGATCGTCAACGCAGTCGATTTTGTGGCCGACGTGGCCGACCCGGGCTCGATCGAGCGCGCGCTGGCCGCAACGCAAGCGCAGCTCGGGCCACCCGACATCCTCGTCAACAACGCCGGCATCACCGGACCGAACCACCCGCTCGACGAGTACCCGGTCGAGGAGTGGCGGCGGGTGATCGAGATCGATCTGATGGGGGTCTATTACTGCTGCCGCGCGGTGGTGCCGCCGATGCGCCGCCGCGACCGCGGGCACATCGTCAACATCGCGTCGATCGCCGGCAAGGAGGGCAACCCCAACGCCTCGGCCTATTCGGCGGCGAAGGCCGGGGTGATCGGCCTCACCAAGTCGCTCGGCAAGGAACTGGCGGGGACTGGGATCCGGGTCAACGCGGTGGCCCCGGCCGCGGCCAAGACCGATATCTTCAACCAGATGAGCGAGGCGCAGATCGACTACATGCTGTCGAAGATCCCGATGGGCCGGTTCGTGCTGGTCGAGGAGATCGCCGCGCTGGTCGCGTGGCTGTGCTCGGACGAATGCTCGTTCGCGACCGGCGCGGTGTTCGATATTTCGGGCGGGCGGGCGACCTATTAGCGCACCGAGGGCAACGCCGCCGTGAGCGATATCGGCTTCATCTTCCCGTTCTGGCTCACGGTCGCCCTGGCGCTGGTCCTGGCGCTGCCAGTGACGACCGTAATCATGGCGGGGCTGGGCGTCGCCGCTTACCGCATCCGCCGGCGCGACCGCACCCGGCGCCTGACGGGGCTCAAATGGAGCGCGATCATCGTCGCGCCGTTTTGGTTCGGCGGTCTCGCGCTCGGCGGCTGGATGCTGGTAGCGACGATCTGGGGGCAGATCGACGAAGCGAAACGATATTTCACACTCGACAAGGCGGCGGAGATCGACGGCGTCGCCCTTCCCGCCGGCACGCGGGTCGAGCTCGACGAGAACCGCGTCCTCAAAGTCGCCGAACTGCCGGACGGCGCGGCCTTGACGCTGCGCGGGGCAAGCTGGCAGGGCAAGGTCGAATTCGCCGAGCCGGCGCACGCGCCCAACGCGGCGCACGGGCAGATCACCGACGGGACGCTCGCGGCGTCAACGGCGATCGACGGCATTCCGTGCCGGGCCGGCGGCCGGGTGACGTTCTTCTGGGGCGGGCAGCTGATGAGCTGCACCCTGTCGCAGAACACAGAAATAGCCGCGACAATCGCCAAGGCCGATGGCGGCACTCAAGCGCAGAAGCTCCGCTGCTTGGCGGGCGACACGATCGAGCTGGACGGATTGCGGGCCGGCGAGTTGGGCGGCTGCCGGCTCGCCGAGGCGGCGGAGTTCGGCGACATCGCCTGCGCCGCGGGAGAGCGGATTCTCGTCAGCACCGGTCAGGTTGCCGCCTGCACCTTCGCGAAACCGGCGCGCTTCGGCCCGCTCAGCCTGCCGGCGGGGAGTTCGGTCACCTATTACGACGGGCGCCCCAGCAATTTCCGGTTGCCGGCACAGGGTTCTCCGGTCGACGGCTTCGGGTTGAGCCTCCCGCCCGGGACCGAGGGGGCCTTCTGTTACCGCAAGGATGCGCCCGAGCGACTGACCGTCGGCCGCACGGCTTGTGTCGTGGTCGAGGGCGTGAAGTTGACGGGCTTCATCGAATTCGATTGCAGCGCCGACGGCGCGTACAAAAGCGGCATGCTGTTCGAGGATACGATGGTGAGCGGCAAGTGGCGGCAGCGCGGCGACTTGGTGTCGCGCGAAGACCTGTTTCCCCAGAAGGGCGGCTAGGCCGCGGCGAAGACCGACATCTTCAACCAGATGACCCAGGCCCAGATCGACTGCGTGCTGTCGAAAATTCCGATGGGGCGGTTCGTGCTAATCGAGGAGATCGCCGCCCTCGTCGCCTGGCTGTGCCCGGACGAATGCAGCTTCGCCACCGGCGCGGTGTTTGATATTTCAGGGGGCCAAGCGGCTTACTAATTTCGGCGCGAAACGCCTAGAAAATTCACCACAGAGGCACGGAGACACAGAGATATCAGCGGCGCGGCATCTCCGTGCCTCTGTGTCTCTGTGGTTTTAATGGCCGCTACGCGGTTGTGGTTAAGCCGCCTCCGCCTGCCCGATTGCCGCGGCGCGCTCGGCGAGGTGGCGGATGCGGGGCCAATCGCCGGCGGCGATGGCGTCGCGCGGCGCCATCCACGAGCCGCCGACCATCGGCACGTTGGGCAGCGCCAGGTAATGTTCGGCGGTGCGCTCGTCGATCCCGCCGGTGGGGCAAAAGGCGATGCCGGGAAAGACCGGGGCCAGCGCGCGCAATAGCGCAATGCCGCCGAGCGCCTCGGCTGGGAACAGCTTCATCACGCAAATGCCGAGGGCTCGCGCCGCCATGATCTCGGACGGGGTGGCGACGCCGGGCAGATAGGGCAACTCGGTCGCGAGTGCCGCGCCGGCGAGCTCTGGCGTCGTTCCGGGGCTGACCAGGAACTTGGCGCCCGCGCGCACCGCCTCGCTGACATCCTTGGCACGCAATAAGGTGCCGGCACCGACCGTCACTTGCGGCAGCTCGCGGGCAATCACGGCGATCGAGGCGGCGGCGGACTCGGTGCGGAAGGTGATCTCGATGACGCGGAGCCCGCCCTCGTAGAGCGCGCGGACGAGCGGCACCGCATGCGCTTCGCGCTCGACGGTGAGGACCGGGATGACTCTGGTGCCGCGAAACAGAGGATGCATGGCGATGTCCTCCTTCAGGGCGTTTCCAGATTTTACCGTGACGGATGGCGCGCCGCAGCCCTGGCAGCGACGCTCCGTCAAAGCGCCAATACTTGGCGTTGGGGGAGGCGCCGGACGCCCGGGGAAGCGCGAATCGGGGCTGGTCTACCCGCGCTTTCCCAGCGCCGCCGCCTTCCAAAGCTCCCAGGCGCGGGTCAGCACACCGGCGTTGGTCGCCATCGATGCGGCCGCCTCGCCGTCGCTGAGATAGGTCACCCTTCCATCGCCAAGCCGCAACGCATCGGCTTGCAGCCGGGCGTTGGTCTCGGTGTAAATGGCGCGAAAGACGACCTCCGCCAGTGAGCGCCCGACGACGACGTTGCCGTGTCCGCGCATCAGCGCGACGGTGGCGTCGCCGAGGCTTTGGGCCAGCGCGGCGCCGAGTTGCGGAGAGCGGATCAGCATGTCGGTCGCTTCGCCGCCGGTATCGCGAATCTCGAAAACCGGCACCTCGCGGCCAAGAAAGGAGCTCATGTGATAGGTCGGGCGGAGCTTCGCGTCGGTGACACCAAACGGGATCACCGCCGGCGAATGGCTGTGAACGACCGCTTGGACGGCCGGCTGCGCTTTGTAGATTTCGCTGTGGATGTAACGCTCGACATAAGCGGTGCGGCGGTCGCCGCCGAGCACCTCGCCGTCCACGCCAAACATCATGATGTCGGCGGCGGTGACAAGGCCCGGCGCCATGCTGCGGGCCAGCAGGAAAACGCCGGCGGCGCTGTCGTGGCGCACGCTGACATGGCCGAAGCCGTCGACCACGCCCTCGTTCGACAAGATGCGGTTGGCGGCGACGAGGTCTTCGATCAGCGCCGGGCTTGCCGGCGCCGGCTTCGCTGTGGCCAATTCGGTCCTCCCGACGGCATGATACGACCGGCAAGATAGTGAGGGAGAGCGCGGTGGAAAAGCGCAGGCTCGGCAAGACCGGCTTCGAGGTGTCGCTGTTGGGGTTCGGCTGCGGCGCGGTCGGCGGCTTGATGACCAACGGCGACCCGGCCGACCAGGAGCGCGCCGTCGCCCGCGCGCTGGAGATGGGCATCAATTATTTCGACACCGCCGCGCAATACGGCAGCGGGCGGTCGGAGACCAATCTCGGGCGCATCTGGAAATCGCTTAAGCCGAACGCCTATGTCGGCACCAAGGTGCGGCTGCCGCCGACCGAGCGCGGCAAGATCAGCGCTGCCATCGCGGCGGCGCTCGAGCAGAGCCTCTCCCGGCTGCAGATGGAGCGGGTCGATCTGTTCCAGTTCCACAACGCGATCGTGGACAAGACCGACGGCGGCGATTTTTCCGCGACCGACGTGCTGGAAGAGGTGGTCCCGGCGTTCGAGCGGTTGCGGCAGCACGGGAAGCTCGGGTTCTTTGGCATTACCGCGGTCGGTGAGACGACGGCGCTGCACCGGGTCGTCGACGCCAAGGCCTTCGCCACCGCGCAGGTCAGCTACAATTTGCTCAACCCCAGCCCGGGCGGACCAGTGCCGGCCGGGTTCCCGGCGCAGGATTACGGCAATCTGCTCAGCCATACCAAGGCCGCCGATATGGGGGTCATCAATATCCGCGTGCTCGCCGGCGGGGCGCTGTCGGGCAGCGAGGAGCGCCACGCGCTCGCCTCGCCGCCGCCTGAGCCGATCGGCTCCGGCAGCAGCTACACGATCGACCTCGAACGCGCCTGCCGGCTGATGCCGCTAGTCAGAGAAGGTCACGCCGACAGCCTGGTCGAGGCGTCGCTGCGCTATGTGATCGCCAACGAAGCGGTCTCGACCGTGCTGATCGGCATCGCCACACCGGAGCAGTTCGAATACGCGGTTCGGTCGATCGAGAAGGGCCCGCTCAGCGAGTCCGCGCTGGCGCTCGCCGCCGGGCTGCAGCACGAGTTTGTTGGGGAGAAGCGATGATCGGGATCACTCCGACCGGCGAGACCCTCGGCGCGACGGTCGAGGGGATCGACCTCAACGGCGAGCTCGACCGCGCGACATTCGCTACGATCCTCAAGGCGCTGGGCGAATACGGGGTGCTGCGTTTCCCGACGCAGCATCTCGACGCTGAGCGGCAGATGGCATTTTCGGAGCGGTTTGGGTCGCTCGAGATCAATGTCGCCGGCGCGTTCCAGGAGCCGGGGCACCCGGAGGTGATGATCCTCTCCAATATGAAGGACGCGAGCGGCCGGCCGATCGGCGCGCGCGACGCCGGGCAGGATTGGCACACCGACATGTCGTATAGCGAGACGATCGCCTTCGCCAACGTGCTCTACGCGCTGACGGTGCCGCACCGCGACGGCAAGCCGCTGGGCGGCACCGAATTCGCCAATATGCGCGCCGCCTATGCCGACCTGCCCGCCGAGCTGAAGACGCGGCTCGACGGGATGACCGTGCTGCACGATTTCAACAAATTCTGGGACATGATGCTGAAGCGGCCGGACACCTGGCGGCAACCGCTAACCGCGGAGCAGCGCGCCAAGAAGCCGCCGGTGTCGCACCCGATCTTCCTCAGCCACCCGATCACGGGGCGGAAGGTGCTCTACTGCAATCCCGGCTACGCGATCCGCATCAACGAGCTGCCCGAGGCCGAGAGCGAAGCGATGCTGGAGTTCCTGTTCGACCACCAGCTTCAGGTGAAGTACCGCTACGTCCACCGCTGGACCGAGGGCGATGTGCTGTTGTGGGACGATATCGGCACCCTGCACAACGCCCACGCCGATTACGGGCCCGACGAGCACCGCCTGATCAAGCGCTGTCAGGTGATGGCCGACCGGATTTTCGACCCGGAATTCGTCAGAGCGGCGCTAGCGTAGGGCTCCGTCAGAAATCTCCGCGACCTTCTGTTGCAGCCGCGCCGGGATCGAAACCGCCATCCGGCATGAAACCGTCCCCGTGATCGTTGACGCTGCTACTGGGCGGCGGCCTGGACCGACATCCCGAGCGCCTTTTCGACGCGCGGCTTGACCTCGCCGATCATCAATTCCATCGAGCGCATCGCCGCCTTGTGCGGGGTATCGCCAACCTTGAACGAGAAGCAGATATGCGCCGGGTGCGTCGCGTGGATTTCCGCGACCAGCTTCTCGGCGACGGTGTCGACATCGCCGATCAGCAGATCATCGCGGATGGTTTCGAGCGGCGGCTCGTCCGGAAACGGAACATCGACCAGCACCGTGCCCTGCATGACCTCCTGTCGCCGCCTCAGGCTCGAGGCGAGGCGCGACTGGTAGCGCGCATTCTCGGCGAAGCGCAGCCCCTCTTCCTCGCTGCCGGTAATGTGGGCAAAGCGGTTGACGGTGATATGAGCCTTCGCCAACGGCACGTTCTCGGCGGCGAAGGCCGCCACGATGTCGGCGTATTGCGCGGCAAGCAATTTGGCGCCGCCGACCCGGCCCGAAGACAATACCCGGTAGCCGTGGCGCGCCGCCGCGCGGAACATCGCCTGGGTGTGACCGGCGACATAGATCGGCAGCGGCTTCTGCACCGGGCGGGCCGGGATATGGGTCTCCGGAATCTGGTAATGCTTCCCGTTATAGCTGAAGAAATCCCGGGAAAACGCGAGATCGAGGATATCGCAGAACTCATCGGTCATCGCGAGATTGTCTTTGATATCGACGCCAAAGCGCTCGAATTCGTAGGGTTGATACCCGGCGCCGACGCCGAGCATCAAGCGCCCGTTGGACAGCGCGTCGGCGGTAGCGATCTCGGCGGCGAGCCGCGCCGGGTTGTAGAGCGGCAGCACCACGACCGCGGTGCCGAGCCGGATCCTCTTGGTGATCGAGGCGCAATGCGCGACCATCATCAACGGCGACGCGCACATGCAATAATTCGAGAAATGGTGTTCGGCGAACCAGGCGATCGTGTAGCCGAGCTCGTCGGCGAGCCGGGTCTGCTCGGCGACTTCGGCAAAAAGCTCCGCCGTCGGCTTGTGGGGATCGCGCGACCCCATCAGATTGAAGATGCCGAATTCCATCGCCCGTCCTCCGCTTGATCCGATTGCCGCCACGGTGGCCGGGTTCGGGCGCGGGCGTCAAGCGCCGAGCAGCGCCGTGCGGAAGCGGTTGCGACAGGCGGCCGGGTCGAAATTGCGTTTGTAAGACGGCGGCTCGGCGGGAGCGACGCGGAGCACGACAAAGGCGGCGCCGTTGCCCTCGCGCAGGAAACGTGCGCCGTCGGCGAGCTCGCTTTCGGCGGCGACCGTGCGGGTGCGCTGAATCCCCGAGCCGATCGCGATCTTTTCGAGATCGACCCCGAGGCTGGTATGGCTCTTTTGCCAACCGGTCTCGCCGTAATGGCCGTTATCGACGACGAGGATCGAGAAATTAGCCGGGTTGAGGATCGCCACCGTCGCCAGCGCGCCGACGTTCATCAGGATTTCGCCATCGCCGGTCGCGACCAGCACGCGCTTGTCGGGCCGCGCCAGCGCCAGGCCGAGGCCGATCATCACCGCGCCGCCCATCGCCCCGGCCATGGTGTAGATCTGCGCGCTGTCATGGGTCAGCGCGGCGATATCGCGCGCCGTCCCGGCGAGCCCAGTGACGATGAGGAAATCCGCGGGGTTACCGATGAGCGCCGGCACTGCCTCACAGCGGTCGAGCACGAAACCGGCCGCGGTCGCCGCCGCGACATCGACACCCTGCGGGTAACGCATAGCCATTTTTCGCTCCCCCTAAAATGCCTTGGCGCCGAGCAGCTTTTGGGTCAGCAGCACGGCGACCGCGTTGCCGCTCTGGAACACCATGGTGAGCGCGGCCTCGACGGTCGGGATCACCTCGTCCGGGGTGTCGACGCGAATGACGATGACCCCCATCGCCTGCAGCACCGGCTCGACCGCCTGGCCCATCGGGAATTGCCACGGGTTCCCCTCGCCGAAATCGCCGCGCATGCTGACCAGCATCAGCATAGGGAACCGTCCGCCCTTCACCAGCGACAGCATGTTGATGCAATTGCCGACGCCGCTCGACTGCATCAGGAGGACGCCGCGCCCGCCGCCGAGATCGGCGCCGGCGAGGAGTGCCACCCCCTCCTCCTCGGTCGTCAGCGCCACCGAATGCACGTCCGGGTCGGCCAGCGAGCGGTCGATCAGGATGCGGTGACCCGCGTCCGGCACATAGGCGAATTGCGTCACATCATGGCGGCGCAACAAATCGTAGAGCGCGGCCTGCCACCGCCCGCCGGCATCTGCGGCCATCGCCGGAGCCCTCCCTGAAACCCTGCGACAAGGAGGGCGCACGGTCGCGCCAATACAAGGTGAACGCAACACTCAATGCCGTTCCCGGCGCCGCGTGCTAGAATGCCGACCGCCAGGTGTTGCAGGAGACATTGCCATGAAGGTCAGAATCGACTGGTGCAAGCCCTGAAACTATGAGCCGCGGGCCCTCCGTGCGAGGGCAATGTTGGAGCAGAAATACGGCGCCGAAGTCGAGTTGGTGCCCGGCGTCGGCGGTGTGTTCGAGATCACCGTGGACGGTCAGCTCAAATATTCCAAAAAGCAGACCGGCCGCTTTCCGACCGATGACGAGGTGATTGCCACCGGCCAGGGCTGAGCCTTGGCCGGCCAGAACGACATTAAAAAGGCGCCGGTTTTGGCCGACGCCTTTGTAGACTCACCGACAAACGACAACGCCCGGCGACATCGCTGTCGCCGGGCGTTTTCGAAACTCTTCGCGCAAAGCTTAGAGCTTGGTGGCGATGGTGTTGAACGTGGTGCTGAGGTTCGTGCCGACGGTGCCCATCACGGTCACGGCGGCGACGGCGATCAACGCAGCGATCAAACCATACTCGATCGCGGTTGCTCCGTCTTCGTTCCTCAGGAGCTTCTGAATGGTCGCGAACATGTAAGTTCCTCCTAGGGGCTGACACGCGCAGTATTGCTTTGAGAGATTTCGAAACCGTTAAGCGGGCCAGTATCTTCTAAGAGTCTGACTCGAAAAGAAGCACACGAATTCAGGCTCGTACGATACGGCGCGTCAACAGTCTGATGTGCGCGAGGAAGACCCAGGCGACGGCGCTGGCGATCGTGGCCTCGAAATCCTTGGCGAGG
>Ga0209517_10002492_pt1 | contig 25812 bp, 21 predicted proteins | sample PeaSoiMetSII2010_FD_187695 | JGI IMG/M metagenome (GOLD analysis project Ga0209517, IMG submission 187695) | Peat soil microbial communities from Weissenstadt, Germany - SII-2010 (SPAdes) (version 2) | ecosystem: Environmental > Terrestrial > Soil > Wetlands > Peat | place: Germany... | reverse complement strand
GCGGTCTACCGCCGCGACCTCGGAAAACCGCATCAAACATCACCTGTTGCTCGAATACGGCGACACGCGGCTTGCCGACCTTGGCTTGAAGGGACTCCAATCGTTCCTCAATGCCAAGGCGGAGACTCTCTCAAAAAGCAGCGTGGCGCATCTGCGGTGGGATTTGCATTCGATTTTCAAGCTGGCAATGGCGGAAGGCTACGCCGACCGCGACCCCACGGCAGCGCTTTATACGCCGCGCCAGGCGGCAGTATCCGAAAACAGGTCAATGAACAAAGAGGAGGTGGAACAATACATCAACACACTTGAACAACGCGAATGCGTCATCGCGCATCTTGCCATCTTCGTGGGTATGCGGCCAGGCGAGATTCTGGCCCTACAGCGCCGCCATGTAAACGGCGACTGCCGCGAAGTCATCATCGACCAGCGCCTCTACCGGGGCGACATCGATACGCCCAAGACAGACAACTCCGCCCGCACCGTCGCCATTCCTCCAAAGACGGCCAAGCTGCTTAAGGAATGGATGGAGCTGGTAGGAAGACGGCCCAAGGCATGGGTATTCGCATCGGAGAATGCTCTTACGCCCATGTGGAGGGATAACGTCTGGTATCGGCACATGAAGCCCAAGCTCGAAACGATTGGGCTGGAGTGGGCCACGTTTCAGGTGCTCCGAAGAACGCACGCCAGTCTCGGCCATGACGCCGGGATCGATCCGAAAGTCGCAGCCGATCAGCGCGGGCACGGCATCGGCGTAGCGATTGATGTCTACACCAAGGCCGCCCTGTCCAGGCGTGCCGAAGCGGCAGAACAGCTCGAAAACGCCGTTCTCACCGCTTAACTGAGTGAAATGGAGTGAAGGAAGTTGCCTGGTTTTCCTAAGTTATTGAAAAGATGGAGCGGGAGACGGGACTCGAACCCGCGACGTCCAGCTTGGGAAGCTGGCATTCTACCACTGAATTACTCCCGCGTTCTGTCAAATCAGCTATTTAGCTGAATCCTTTAGACTTCCTAGACCGAAGGCCAGTCTATTCCGTCCATGCTGTCTATCCAATACTACCCGTTTGGATGCCAAAATGGACAGCAAAACAGACAGCACAGCAGCCTGAGAATCCTGCCGAACAGCCCGAGAAGCCTGCTTCCCATGCTGTCCGTCCATGCTGTCCATTTTACTTTCCAAAGCTCGTTCCAGGCACAGAATACCACAACGACAGGATGGCCGCGGCGCATACCGACGGGGGGCGGCACGGGATTCTAAGTTGGCTCAGGCATCTTACGTGAATCTGCGTCTGACGTGGAAGAGGCTTCGATTCACTGATTCGCTTTAATCAGCGCGAGCGGTGCCGTCGGCCTCCCGTTTTCTTGCGCTTGGAGCGAGGTCAATTGGGATTTGTGTGCACGATGTGTGCGCGGGGTCAACCATTGGACCACTACGCACCGTGGCATTTTTTGTATTTCTTGCCGGAGCCGCAAGGGCATCGCTCGTTCCTTCCCACCTTCGGGACGTTCGCCTGGATGCTGGGTCTTAAGATGAGCGGCCGCTCCACGGCGATCTTCTCAATAAGCCGGGCCTGATTTTCCAGTTCGCTGCGACGGAATTCGGAAACGGCAAACGCCTCAAGTTCGCCGATCAGGCGCCGCGCCGCATCAACCTCTCCGCAGTACGCCAGGATCACTGCATACTGCGCCCTCACCGGAACGACATAATCCACAAGCCGGTATTCCTTGACGATGGGCAAGAGCAGAGTCTCAATGACCCGCCGCGCCTCGAACGGGTCTCCCAGAAGACTGATAAACTCATCCACCACGTCCTGACCGACCTTCATCAGCGACATGGGCACGTGCGCGATCTGATAAAACTTCATCGCGTGCAACCGGCAGAGGCCGGAGTGCTGCCCCAACTCGTTCAGCGCTCGCGCCCTCAGATCGAGCGTATCTGCAAGGCGTTTGAGTTCGTCCAGCGTATCGAAGTCGGAACCCAGGTCATCCGACAGGTCCTTCGCGCTGCGGGCGACTACTTTTTTGTCTGTAAGATGCAGGACGTCGTAGTATTCGCTTATTAGCCCACCAGTTATCTCCAGCGTCTCCTCCGGCGCATCCGCCATATAGAAGGCGGTGGCCGTGTTGTACATCGCGATCCGGCGCAACATGGGGCTGTCGGCCAGTTCAAGCGACTTTGCGGAATATAGCCTGATTCCTGCTGTTTCGCCGTTCAGCGAGGCTTCCAGCATCTGCTTCATCGCCAGCCGCGACGGTGTGTCGCCACCCAGGTCGTGTTCCTTAGCCAACTGCTCCATGATCCGCACGAGTCGCACGAATCCCGTCTTGTCTGACTGGTGGAATTCCCACAGCGCGAGCGTATCGGCCACCATGAACTTATCCAGCGGCGACACCTCAGGCGAGCAGAGGACGTCTTCGAGGACGGCCTGCAGGTCTCCCGATCGCCCCTGCTCGCGGATATGCTCACTCAGCGAGCTTGCGATGTCGGCCAGTGCCTCCGCCCTTCCGATTTGGGGAAGCAGGCGGCAATAGACCATTAGTCGCGCCACCTGGCCCGGCCCGACGGATTTCTCCACGACGGCGGCCAGCTTCTGCTTGATCGCCATCCGTATGCCGCCATCCATTGACTCAAAGAGCGCTGCCGCCATGACTGTAAAGGCATCGTGCGTCACGAGCGAGCCGGATAGCAGACGCTGGACCACGCCCCAGTCCTGCAGCTCCCTTATCGCAGCCGACGCCGACGCCTCGGAGTGGAAGGTCTCATGTGCGGACAGGAAATCAAGGCACTCCTTCTCCGAAAGCGGAAAGCGCGCCAGCGACATCAGAGAGACGGCGAGTCTCGCGTTGGCAGACAAGCGGGTGAAGCTCTCGCGCAGGATCAGCTCCTGTGCCGTGCGCGTTGTATTCGCCGACGATTCCAGGGCCCGGCAGAACGCCTCCGCGTCGCCGGAATAATATTTTCTGGTGAGCGCAGCGGCATTACTGACGAAACGCGGGACGCCGCCGGTCAGTCGCCGCACCCTCTCGGCCGTAGGGGGGTCGATCGGGGAATGCGCCGATTCAAACTCGGCCGCGATTGTAACGAGCGACCATCCGTTGAGGTCGACGGCTTCGATCTCAAGCAGCGCTTCGAGTTCCGATGTGCCGGGAGAGGGCTGCCCCAGAAGGACGAAGCGGCAGGATTTCAAAGCCCCGACAATCGTGTGGAGCGTGGACGCCGTCAGCGCGTGGATGTTATCGACCACGACGATTGGCCTTAAGCCCGCAGCTTTTGCAAGCACGTCCACCGCCCGCAGGCCCTCCAGCCCGGAGGCGCCGGGCTGAATCAGGTCTTTGGAGTCCATTCCCGCCTGCTCGGCGATTTGCGCGACGGCTTCCCGCAGAAGCGAACCGGCAACGGCGGCATCTGGCACGCCGGCGGCGTCGAAATAGACAATCGCAGTGCCGCTGTGCAGCGCGCCGTAGGAAGCCCATGCCGTTTTTCCAGCGCCCGAAACGGAAACCACGAGCAGGACGCGGTTCCCGCCTTCCAGCTCCGGCTCGTCCTCCTGTGCCCGGTAAGCCGCAGGACTTTCGGGGAAGTGGTGCAACTGCGCGGCGAACAACTCGAAGAGGGCGGCCAGTTCCGACGTAAGAATCGCATGCCCGCCGTCGAGGCCGGCAGACCTATAGGCCACCACCGCGGCGAGCTTCCAGACCAGCGTTTCCGGGGAGAGCCTGGTCAGCGCGATTTGCGAAGCCGCGTCCACACACCATGCAAAGCTCGCGCGGACATGCGCATGCGCCGGAGGAAAGAGTGGCTCGTCGCGCGAAGCCGCATGCGGAGACCACAGGGCGATGTTCTCAGCCGAGAGCCGCGACGCAAGGCCTTCCGATACCTCGGCGTTGGTGACGAGCCAGAATTCCGGTGTCCCTGGCCGAGTGCCGTTGGCGTGAGCTGCCGCAAGGTCTCTGGTGCGGGCGAAGAATCCCTCCAGTTCCCCTTCATAAAGCGTTCCTGACCGGGTCTTTACCTGTGCATAGATGTGCTGCCCGCCCATTGCCAGTTCCAGATCTTCATCGTGCTCGACCACCACCCTTTCGACACCGGAAGACCCTTTCAGCAGGCATCCGGCCGCGAAGAGATGCTGGTACAGGAAGCCGCGGTGCGTCGCCTCTATGCGGCTCAGCTGGCTCGCATCCAGAACCTCGTTGCTGGCTAAATCCGTCGGCACACAAGGACCTTAGCACGGCGTTACGGTCGTTTTCCATACACGCATTGATCACGTTCCTGCCGCGCGACTTGCTCATGAGAACCCACACCACAGACCAGCGTCATTGAAAAACCGGCGCCAGACAGACGCTGGTGTGTGCATGTCGGATTTTCGTTATTGCGTTCTTTCGTTAATTGACTATAAGCTAAACAGGAACATGCAGCGAAAGGTCACGAGAGCCATGCCTAAAGTACCGTCCCGAAGGAAGAAGGCAAATGCCCAGACTTCCGTCATCTCACTCCCCGTGCTCACCAAGCAGGGAACGGCAGGGCTCACGCCGATGAACTTCCGTGTCTCCGCCCAGTTTCATCGAGAGTTCAAGCTCTACGCTGTCCAGCACGGGATGAGCATGGTGGACCTCCTTCAGAAATCATTTCGTCTGATGAAGGAGAGACGTACGAAATGAATCTGCCGTCGCTACGGTCCTTGGACAGGAGTGCGCAAGCCCCTGCGAGTCGGGGCACTCGAACCCGTGCTATCTCACCGCCGACCGCGACTCGCTCTATTCCACCGCAAGAATGCAAAGTCTATACGCCACAACTTCTCGCAGAGGCGATGGTCCGCGCCATCAACCCCCAGCCAGACGATCTCTGGCTCGACCCGTGTATGGGACCAGGAGCGTTTATATCGGCACTGCGCAATAACGGCCTCACCAAGCAGCGCATCCTTGGTGTGGATATTGACCCTTGTCCGAGCGCGGAGGATGAAGCCGCGACTACCGTACGTGGCGTCGATTTCTTCGACTGGTGTGCTTCGACGCAGAAGCGCTTTACGAAGGTGGTCGCCAATCCGCCGTATGTCGCGCTGTGCAAACTCGGGGCTGATCTCCAAAAAAGCGTGCAGCAATTCCACGACTCGGAGGACCTGTCCTTTGCATTGCGCTCGAACTACTGGTGCGCTTTTCTGTCCGCCTGCCTAGGTCTGCTGAAGCCTGATGGCAGCCTTGCTTTTGTTCTGCCCGCCGCCTGGGACTACGCTCTTTATGCTCATGAACTCCGCGAACGAGTGTTGTCGTCATTCAAGTCGGTGGAAGTCCATCGATCGCTGGAGCCGCTGTTTCCGGAAGTCAGGGAAGGCAGAGTGGTGCTCCTGGCCAAAGGGTATTTGCAGACACCGCAACACTCCGGTCGCATTGACCATCCGACAGCGACCTCTTTAATCGCAGCACTCTCCCGTCCCATTCCGCAGACCGCCAAGGCCGAGTCCTACGCACCCACTGCGTGCGATACCTCCGGCACGCGGTTCGGCGATCTTTTTTCGGTCGGTATCGGCTGTGTTACCGGAGACGTGAACTACTTCCTGCTGACAGAATCTCAGCGGCTTGAGCACGATCTGCCCACAAGCGCTCTTCGGCCTGTTGTCTCTAAAGCACGCCACCTCGTGGCGTCCCACATAACGAAGGTGACGTGGGACCGCCTGAGGCGCGCGGACGAGCGGGTATGGCTCTTTAGCCCGGACGTTCATGCCCAGAGGAACAGGGCACTGCGCGCCTATTTAAGCCACGGCGAAAACGTCTGCAACCTTGATGGCTATAAGCTCCGCAACAGAGATCCTTGGTACGAAGTTCCCGGAATCCGGTTTGGCGCAGGGTTCATGAGTGGCATGACAAGTGTCGGTCCTTGGTTGTCGCTTCGCAGCATGCGCGGCCTTGCCGCCACAAACACGCTGTACGTCATCACCGCGAATGAAACGATGACCATCGATGAACAGGCGGCCTGGGCCCTCTCGCTTTTGTCGAGCGAGACTCGCCGTCAGGTCCGGGCCACGTTAAGGCGCTATCCGGATGGACTCGCAAAGTTAGAACCACACGACATCTCAGAGTTGCAGCTATTGCCTCCGAAACGCCTTGCAGGCTCCCGCGATGTCTATCATCGTGCGATCACACTGCTACTGTCGGGAGACCCAGGGGCAGCCACAGCGATTGCCGACGCGTCAGTCGTACGCCGTCCCAAAGAAGCCTTGAAGGTGAGGGACGGTGCTGCCTGATATGTCGCAAGCAGCATTGGCGCAATTGCCGGGAACGGAGTCCCGAACCGACTCCCCAGACGATGCTGTTCTCTCGCAACTACTCGACATCGCTGAGCGCGCGGTTTCGAGCCGTTCCCGAATCCCGGTCTTGTCGTTATGGACCCACATTCCGTCGGTTGCCCTGCTAGCCTCTCACTTGCACCTCAAATGGCCCGGTCGAGTGGATTCGTTGCCGATAACACCACGCATCGGATTGTTCCCGTTCTTCGGCTCCGATTTTGAGTTGCTCTCTCAACCCCTCTACGAGGCTCAGGGAGCCCAAACCGAGCGACAGAGGGCGCGAGCACGACGTCGCAACGCTGGCAGCACGCTCACGAACAGAAGCGATCTCTATCAGGACTGGGAACAAGCACTTGATCGCCGCAGGAACAAGATCGGTTCGTTGATCTTACCCGCATCATCCTACCTCTCGATTGACCGGGTAACCGAGAGCGGGCAGATCAAAGCGGGCAACCGAAGCACCATTGGCAAGTTTGCCCCAAGGAATGCACCTCGTCCGCATATTCTTGTACCTGCCAAAGCAGAAGTAACACGCGAACTGGTTCGGGAATTTGACAACCTGGATCTCGTCCTTGTAAATGTTCAAAATATTCGCGGACGACACCTGACACGGTCCGTGGAGTATTTTCTGTCGCACATCTCGCCCTCGGTCCCCATGTTGATTCTGGCTTCAAGTCCCGCCGACCTGGTGCTGACGGGCGCGCTCAACTCGCCGTCGGTAAGAACGACCGTCTTCTCAGCCCCGATCCCACCCTCGTCATTCGAGGTGAAGCCGGTCAATCGGGACCGCCCTCAGCGTGAACGCCAACTCTGCTTCGCATTGGACGGTTTGGAAACCCGTTCCCAGTTGCTCGAAAGACTAGTGGTTCAAGCGAAAAGAACCTGGTGGGCAACGCGGCAATCACTCTCCCATGACATACCGAGGGAGGCCACGGCCTTCGAGGCGCTATGCGCCGACATGACCTCACGCCTCCCCGGCGAGGAACTGGAACTGTTGTCTGAAGTCAGACGATTGATCGCAGAGGAATCCGCAGCCGCTGAACTCACGCAGGAACGCCGTCAGGCGGTCGTCGATGCCGCTTTGAATGATGGTGGATCTCGTACCGTACTCATTATCGTGCGTACTGACGCTTCGGCGGACGGCCTTCGCCTCTCGCTTGCGACCGAACTGGGAGTCGATGTGCCGGAACTCTCTCAGCTTGGCATTCACGTCGTGACGGTTTTCAGCCCCTGGCCCAGCACACCCTACGATACCTGCATAGCCGCCGGGTATTTCGGCACCAATACGATCGACATGCTCTTTGCGAGCCGAGCCAAGAAGCGAAAGCTCATCATCGATCCGATAGAGGCACGCGTCGCTGTTTGGGACAGTGAGCGGCGCTTCTGCACGGTATCAGACTTGCCGCCCGGAGCGCTTGAGTCGCTGCGCAACTTGACACGGATGCTGGAACCCCATGCCTGTCCATCGAGTGATCCCATTTCTTTGTCATCCCTCTTCCCCGAGCGTCCCTCTTCGGCCACGACAGCAACGCACTCGGAATCTTCAGGCAAGCCGCTCCACGTGTGCATTTGTTTTGCCGATGGCTCTACCCGCCAGGTTCCAGCCAACGCCCGATTCGAGGTGTTGGGCAGGAAACGGCTTCAGCTTCAGAGCGTAACTGCCAAGGATCTTTCCGCCGGTGATCAGGTGGTACTGCTTCACGATGATGAACGCGCAGCCTTCTCCGAGAAGTTGCTTCACCTTCTCGACCAGGGTAAATTCCTCAAAGGAAGCAGCACGCGATCCTCGTGGCTCAGTATCATCCGACTGGTTCGCGCTCAAACCTCTATCTCGGCCACGGCGATCAAGAGGAAGCTCGACGACGCAGGAGTATGTGTCCATGTCACCACGGTGAACTCGTGGCTTCCGTCGAGTGCCGAAGACGACTGCGGGATACCGGATACGCTTCCTGTATTCCTCGCCTTTGCCTCTGCGCTTGGCATTGCTTTACCCCAGGACACGCTGAAGCAGTGGTTCTCCGACATCCATCGTCTGCGCGTGGATCACCGCAAGATCGGCAGGCAACTCGCCAGGGCCATCCGCGGTGCTTACCTAAGCCGACTTGATCCCGTCACGGTTGCACGCATGGAACGGGAGTGGGGACTTCAAGCGAAGATGCTACTTGAAGCGGCCCGAGTTGCCGTTGTAGATGATGTCATACCCTTTACTCAGTGAGGCAACGTGATCGACGATCAAGCCTATAACCGTTTTGCTCGTGCTCTCGCCGAAACCATTCGCGCCCGTGCGAAGGGGATCGACGACGATAGCGCCCGTATCGTCAATACCCGGCCGCAGGAACATGTCCTTTCCGGTTTCCTGACGCCTCATGATGTTCCGGCCGCCGCGCCGCACGCGGATGACACCGAGGCCGATGTTGAAATCGATGATCTTCCGAAAGACTCTGCCTTCGAATTGACCGCCCTCGGGCTGGAGTTTATGGCGGACAGAGCGCCGCTTGCAGCGCATACGGCTCTCTCCGTCACGCTCCAACTGAACGTGTATGTGCGCGTCGTTCCCACCTGGTCGGAGCAGAACCAGTTCGGCACATGGCAACGAGACCGCGCAGCCGGGCAAGCACCCGCTACGAAGTCGCAAGCGCTTGTCCCCGCCTGGCGGCGGTTTCAGATCGCGCCCTTTGACGTGGCCGTGACGGTGGCAGACTTGCTGCGCATCAAGCGCCAGCGCATTGATGTGTCGCCCCAGGTCCGACTCTCCGCCACCGAGTCTGCCGACCCGTCCCTCTATTCCGCCCGCCATGCTATGTACGCTACCGAGGCTGAGCTTGCGACAGAAGTGGCCTTTAGCCCGGCGACCGTTCGCGCTCATCCGCACGCATTCGCGTCCTCTTGGAGCGCATCCGTGGACGTTCGGTTAATCAACGTGCCGACCGAGCCCAATCAGGTGCGGTTGGCCGTCCGCGTTATCAACGAGACGGTAGCGCCGGGACGCGCGCAAGTCGATTTTGTCGATCCCAATCTGTACGGCGTCCGGATATCCGTGGCGGTTCCCGGCACCGTGCATAGGCCCACCGTCTTTCAGGAACTTCCCGCCAGTTTCAGATACGAGCGCATGATGCCAGGAGTCGGAATCAATGCCCACGTTGAATCGCCACCAAGAGGCGTGTCGGAGCAACTGGGAAAGTTTATGGAATCGACGCGTCGCCGGAGATGATTGCCAGAGCAAACAAGAAGGCAAGAAAAGTAGGAGTCGATGTTATCTTTCAGCATGAGGTTGTCGAGGCGCTGCCGTTTCCCGAGGCACACTTCGATGCTGTTTTGAGCACGTTGATGCTTCATCACCTACCCCGAAAAACACGTGAGCTGTGCGCCCGGGAGATGCGGAGGGTTCTGAAGCCGGGCGGACGGGTGCTGGTGGTTGACTTCGGAGGGACCGAGGGCGAAAAGCGAGGCGTTTTTGCCCATTTTCACCATCGCCATGGTCATGTCAAGCTTTCCGACATGATTGCCGTGGTTGACGAAGCAGGACTGCGCATAGTCGAGAGCGGCGCCGTGGGAATCGGGGACTTGCAGTTCGTTCTGGCGACGACCCTATGCTGCCTGTGACCACAAAGAGTTTGGCGAACCAACCGACCCTGATGAAGAATCACAGCCGACTGCCTTTGCGTCCTTGGATGGTGCTGGTGGGAGTAGTCGTGCTCATCGCTGGGCACGGTATCATCGTGTACTACGTTTCGTCCCACGTGGCGCTGTCGGTCACAGTGATGGCAGGCCTGACCCTTCTGGTGGTAATCAAGCACCTGGGATTGCTCGGCCCTCTGTATGCTCTGTTTCGCCGACGCTCTCGGCGCAATGATCGATAAATTGGTCTCAGGTGTTTGTGCGTGGCCGCGCAGCTACTTCGTTACCGTGAACAATGAGTTCGTCATCATCCCCATGACTTGGCCGTAGTTCGTTTCAAGGCGGATCTGGCGCGTCCCAGCCGCTGCGGCGGCAAGAATTTGAACGGATGCGGTGATCTGGGTTCCGGAGGAGTTCACCTGGACGTTCGACACCGTGATATTCGGGTCCTGTTGGCCCATACCTCCGCCCGGTCCGCCACCCATCATTCCGCCGCCCATGCCGGCCGCTGTCAGAGTGAACTCAAGTCCCTGAACACCCTGGAAGCCCGAACCCGTGATCGTCAAGGTGAAGCTGCTTCCAGCCGCCCCGCTGTTAGGCGCAATTGAGGAGACGAGTGGCATGGTGAATGATCCCTGCCGCTCAGTGCTTCCTGCATCAATTCGTGAAACGATCCCATAGCTCCCTAGATCCACGACATCGAGAGTCCCCGTTCCTTCAGCGAGGACAAGCAATTGGTTCTTCGCCGCGTTGACTCCGAGCGCCATGGGACCTGGGTCGACCGGGAATGTCTTCACCACAGCGCCGGAAACAAGATCAGCCACTGTCACACTCGCAGTCATCTGATTAGCGATGTAAATGTTGTTGCCATTGATCGCGACTGCACCTGGCCCCATTCCATTCCACGTGCTTGTACCGACCTGCGTGAAGGTTTTGGTTCCCAGATCGAGGATCAGGAATCCATTCGCCATGGGCGTTGTGATGACGGCCTTATTCGCCTGCGCGGATACCGCTACTTCGTGCGGACGCGATCCCGCAGCCAAAGCGATGTTGGACACGCTGTAATTGCCGAGGTTGATAATCGAAATCGAAGCGGCCTCCATGTTTGCTACGACCGCCGTATTTCCAGCTACCGCGATTCCGCTCGCTCCGAGACCCACGTTTACCGTCTGTGTGATTGTGCCGCTGGGGCTGTCGATTACCGAGACCGTTCCGCTTGCGCCGTTCGTCACCAGGAGATTCGACCCCGAAAACGTCAACTGGCTTGGATAGTAACCGGTTCCGACGACCGACATCACTTTGTTCTGAGAGAGATCAATGATCGCGACCGAACTCTTCGCGCTCAGCCCAACGGCGGCCAGGTTTCCCGCTGCATTTACCGCGATTGCGTGAGCGTGCGACCCGCTCGGCAGTGTGATCGTGGCTGTTGTGGAACCGGAAGCCAGGGAAATGATACGCACAACATCGTCGTTTTCGTCGGTCACTAAAGCCGTGCCGTTGGCGGCGTTGAACACCATGAAGCTCATCTCGTGCCCGCGCGGCATATTTTCTCCGACCATCACGCCTTGACCCCAACCAGGCATTCCTTGCATCATCGCCGTTGTGGGCAGAACGAGCATTGAGGTCACGTTGCTGTTTTGCCCGTCCGACGTCACCATCACCGGAACACGCCCGACGCCTGCCATCCCTGCTGGGAGAGTGATATTGATCTGCTGCAGTCCGACGTAGCCTGGAGCATTTCCAGACCACATCACGTCCACAGGCATGCCACCGATTGTGACCGTGGGCGTCGATGATAAATCGAGGCCCGTGGTGTACATCGCCACGTATGTCGGCTGACCGTTAGTTGTCGTGCTGAACTGTCCCATCTGCCACGACGTGGCATTCATCATCGCCCCTTCACCCATCCCCATACCATTTAGCGCAAACATTCCAGGGCCGGCGGCCCCCGCTGTGACGGTGCCGGTCATCATCTGGGTTCCGTTGTTGACGATCACGGTGGCCTGACCCGAGCCCACACCGCTGGGCATGATGAAGTTAATCTGGCCCGGCGAGACGTATTGCATCATGGCGGGCGCTCCATTCACGGTCATGGAACAGCCCCCCAGCGTCGTTGGGAGTTGACCTGGCGCGATCCAGTCTCCTGCCATGGTCTGGGAGCAAAGATTCTGGCCGAACGCCGTGGCGAACGAGCCGGGTGCGATCGGCTGCGACGGATCGAACGACGCGGCATTAAGAATGGTCATCTGAGCGAACGACGGCGAAATGCCACCGATTGCCAATAGACCAATCCGTGCCAGCATTAAAGCGGTTCTCATATTAGACCTCAGCATCACTATGAATGCGGCCGTCCTCGCAAACACCACAACTTGACGACCGTGCTCCTGGGAACAGCAAGCACAGTTCCATCAGGCTCCCGCCTTAACGCACAATGATTCAGCTTGTGGGCGCGAGGGATAGCCGATCAATAGGGTGATTTTGCGCAGGTGCCTGATAAGGCGCGGGATATGGCCCACTTTACTGGCACCATGTGAGCGCTTTCATGTAGTTGGTCACGTTCTTAACGAATGCGGAGCCACGGCCTCAAATCTGGCTACTTCCCGGGGGGCGTGGCCGCATATGCGGCTTACAGTGGCTTCGGCGCTTTTCGAACATGCTGATTGTCGTTGGGCACAAAGTGGTTGACCATTTGCACGTCTCTTGGCTTGATGATTCCCCGGACTCTGCTACTAACGACCTGCTTGCCGGTTGCTCTTTTGGCTGCGAGCGGCGGATCGGCTTCTTCCGATCCATTTGGTGCATACCAACGGGCGGTCGAGAATCAGCTCTCAGCAATTCTCGAACACGATCAAGCACCTCGACGAGAGGTTGTTCGCGAAAGCGCAACCGTCGATCAAAAGATAGTGGCAAACGACACCAAAGAAGTTGAGATCAGGACGTTCGCCCAGCGCTTCTGGGGCGGTCGGGAAGGTCAATTTGCCGAAGCCCTGGGTCGCTTGCAGAGACTCCGACCAACGCTGGAGCCCATTCTCGAAACGGAGGGCGTCCCAAAACAGTTCGTTGCAGTCGTGCTCATCGAGAGCGGCGCCGAGCCGCTGGCGATGTCGCCGCGTCAAGCACGCGGCCTTTGGCAATTCATTCCGGAGACTGCGCGTCAATACGGGTTAACGGTCGGCGTAGCAAAGGATGAACGCATTTATGTTGAAGAGGCGACGCGGGCTGCGGCGCGCTACCTCCGGGATTTGCACAACCGCTTCGGCGATTGGCCCCTTGCGCTTGCCGCGTATAATGCCGGCGAGACCGCAGTAGAGAGCGCACTTGAAAAAAGCAGCGCGAGCACCTTTTGGCAACTCAGTTCCGCGGGTTTGCTTCCGCGTGAGACCCGCAGCTATGTGCCGGCGGTCCTTGCGGCGATGCGGTTGTTAGGTTCCGCGCAACCTGCAACCCCGCTCGACGGGAAAGCCCAACGCGCTGATTGGGTGTATGCATCAGCGGGTGTGGTCTATTAGAACACGACCTAAGCAGCATGCTTCATGGCATGCGGTATCCGCGGCGAGCGTATACATACAGCCTCGGTTTGCCTTTCGGCAATGCAAGCTTGACGTCGATTTTGCGGAAAGAGCCTGAAAGCCCCGGTGGCGTCGGCTTGTATCCCAGGAGATATCGATCATGTAGCGCGAGGCTCATGCGGGAGGCCAAGTCCGGCAGTTCAGCGATGTTATTCACCATGTGGTGCTGCCCGCCTGTCATGGACGCCAGATCTTCGAGCACCTCCGGACCGCGTGCCTCTTCCCGGCTTGCCATGGAATCGTGAATCCCAATCGCATGGATCTGAACATCCTCCTCGTCCAAAAGCAGGCGCAGCTCGCGTTTAGTCATTCGGCTGTGGTTGTCGCCGCCGTCGGAGATGAGAAAGAGAATCCGTCTCCGATTCCGAGCCGACCGCATTTGATGGGCGGCGACCACGACCGCATCGAACAATGCTGTGCTTCCCTGAGGTTGGGCGAAAGACAAGGCATCGCGAATAGTTGACATGTCGGAGGTGAACGGTAACCGGAGTTCTGGCCGATCCGCGAAAGTTACTAGGAATGCCTCATCTTCCGGTTCAAGGTGGTCCAGAAGCGCCCCGACAGCTACATGTACTTTCGCAATTTTGCTCGCCATGCTGCCACTGAGGTCCACAACGATGCCAAGGGAAACCGGAGCGATCTCATGTGAGAAAGACACGATCTGCTGGCGTTGTCTTTCCTCACTAAGCATGAAATCGCTTTCAGTAAGGTTTGGCACCACTGCGCCACGATTATCGGTCACGGTAACCGGCACAAGCACAAGATTCGTGTCCACTCGAAGAACAGGGCCGCTCCCTGCTACAAGCGAATGGCGCGCCGGCAGCTCTTGGGTCAAGCCACTGGCTGCTGTAAAGATGAGCCCTAGCGTAAATCCGACTCTCATGGTTGTCTCTCCTTTTTGAGCGCCACGCGGAGACCGCTACTTCGCGTCCCGTGCGAGTTGCTCGTGCATCTCAGCGAGTGCGGCGGCTCGCTGAGCCGCCATCTTGTAATAGTTCGCAAGGCTTCGGCAGTGGTCGCCCATCGTCGGGTACTTGCTCGGATATCGCAATGTGTTCTTGTAATATGCCGCAAGATCGTCTTCGTGCTCTCGTTGTTTCGCTTCAAGCTTTTGAGTTTCAGCATGGTAGTACGCTGCGATCCGTTCATGATCGGCTGGCGTCTTTGAAGAGGCGATCAGCGCCTTTAGTTGTTTTCTGGTCAGCTCTTCCTGGCCGATTGCTGGCCGCGCGAGCGGCATAGCGACAATGATCGCCAACAGGATTGTGACGATTCTCAATGCTTTCGGAATCGACATGGGTCACCTCAATTCTGCTTCGAGCTGTGTGAATTTCCGTCTTGAGAGATGACGGGCGTGTACCAGCGAGCGAACGCGTCTGCGATCGCAGTGGCCCGAATTGCCAACTGATCGCCGGGTTGGTCCAAAGGGATCGGAATTTGAGCACAGTCGTTCGCGGGAGCGGGCGTCTGGCCAGTGGCCATCCGCTCCATGGGCTGATTGCAGCGCCCGCAAAAGACTTGGCTGCCCTGCCGGTAGTGCCCTGAACGGTAGCACTTGCGACACGATGCAAACGCGGCAGTAATGTGGTCGCCGGCTTCACGCTCGACGAAGAATTCGATCTTTTCGCCCGATTCGCCAGGATAAGAGAAGAAGTTCGGTACGTTCGCTTCGAGCTTGGCGACCCCGATTGCCAGGTCTTCTCCCTGACTCAGTGCTTTGGTGGGCATTTTCGTTGCGGGCGTAACGACCCACACCCCGAGTATCCCGAGGCCGAGGACGATGCCAAAGGCAAGCCAGATCGGCCATGCCTGGCGCCAACTGATGTTCACGCGGCGTTTGCGCGCACTCATTGATAAATTCCTCTCTGCGGATTCTGAGAGTGCATCCGGCGGACCAACGACTGTCGAGCGCCCAACTTCCATGAGCCAAAGGATTTCATAGAATTCAGCGGAACGACGAAGGCGAGTAAGTGCCGGAAATGAGGCAGTAGGTGGTTTCTGGTGCTCCATCTCCGGCTTGCGCCGACCGTAACCCAAGCTGCGTCAAATCCCCCAGCATCCCCGGCTGCCGGCGTTCCGGGTGATCGAGTAGCGCCCAACGGCCGATGTGATGTAGGGAAGGGGCATACGCAATCATCTGTGCAACTCCTTCATCGAAGACACACTATGCAGTCTTATAAGCATCTGATCTTTCCAGCCATTCTTTTTCTTTGCAATGTCGGATCTGCGATCGCATGTTTCGTGGGTGGCGACTGGAAGCGCGGCCTCTATTGGGCGGCATCCTCAATCTGTATCGCCAGCGTTAGCGCATGAGGAATTTCGGGCATCGACGTGCTCTGCCAAGTGCGATGCTGAACACAGCGCATGAAATAGCCGCAGGGATAAGGAGATTATTAGCTCTCCTGCTGCCTTTAGCGTTTGTGTCCGCATCCCTCACTTGTTCGGCTATGGTTTGGACTCCGGTCGCATCCGGGCATCCGTGCTGCCCGCATTCCCAACAGCCAAGTTCTGATCGCTGCGCCAAAATCGGCTGCATTGGTACGGTGCCCGTTGTTCTGACGAACTCAGCCATTTTTGCGCTTGAGCTGCCAGCAGTCATCCTCGTGCACCACGCTCCGGCTGCGGAGAGTCCGCTGTCCGAGGTCGTACCGGCGACTCCAGCAGTCCATCCACCACCTCTCGCGTTGTTTGTTGCGCATCACGAGTTTCTAATCTAGCCCCAGATTTCGACCTACGTGTCGCTCGAACCGGCGGAGTCCGGCTCGAATGTAAGCGTGTGCGAGCTCGATTCATAACAACTGTGTCGAGTCGTAGTGTGTCTGGTTGCAAGTATTGGAAACCCAAGGAGATGCAGGCTGTGAAGCACTTCTGGCTCTTATTGTTGGCCGCCGTGGTCATACCTGCGGGTGCGCAGGAATCCCGCCTGAGCCTGCGGGAATTGACCGCCGAAGCCATCAAAAACAATCCGGAGATCGTCGCCGCCCAGAAGGGCTATGAGGCCGCGCGTCAGCGACCGACGCAGGAAAGCAGCCTCCCCGATCCGATGATTTCATTGGGATACACGAGCGTCGGCAATCCATTGCCCGGCGCCGGGCTGGGCAGTCAGGTTCTCTCCAATATCGGCGTGATGTATTCGCAAGAGCTGCCGTATCCGGGAAAACTGAAACTTCGAGGTGAGATCGCCTCGAAGGAAGCCGAAGCGACGTTCCAAGTATACGAAGCAGTGCAATTGGGCGTGATCTCACGACTCAAACAAGCCCACTATCGGCTTCAATACACCTACGCAGCGTCAGACTTGCTCAACCGCAATCGCGAGCTGCTCAACAAACTGGTGAGCGTGACCGAGGCCCGGTACTCGGTAGGGAAGGCTGCGCAACAGGATGTTTTTAAAGCGCAGACGCAGGTCAGCATTCTGGAAACGCGGCTCGTCAAGTTGGAGCAAGAGCGCATCAGCAGCGAAGCGGAGATCAACAGCATTCTCAATAGACGGCCCGGAACTCCCGTGGGACGCCCCGAAGACTTCAAACCGAAGGAGCAGATGCCAACACTGGAGGAGCTTTATGCGGCGACTGCACAGAACTCTCCGATGCTCGGGCGTGATCAGAAAATGATCCAACGTTCGGAACTGGCTGTCAATTCAGCTCGGAAAGAGTATTACCCCGACATGACCTTGACGGGAGGTTATTTCAATCAAGGGTCAATGTCGCCCATGTACCAATTTCAGGCGAGCTTCAAGGTGCCCATATACTTCTGGCGAAAGCAGCGCGCAGGCGTCAACGAACAGGTCAGCATGCTCTCCCAAGCTCGGCGAACCTACGAGGCCACGGATCAATCGCTTCACTATCGGATCAAGGACGATTACACGATGGCACAGGCGTCATTGAAGCTCATGAGATTGTATCTGCAAACCGTCGTTCCACAAAGCAATGCGGCGCTCGAATCGTCGTTATCGACCTACGAGACCGGCTCCGTGGACTTCCTGTCCGTCCTAACGAATTTCACGAATGTACTGGATTACGAAATGAACTATTACGACGAGGCGCTTAACTACGCGCTGGCATTGAGCCGCCTTGAAGAGATGTCAGGCCAGCCGTTAACGGATTGAGGCATCAACATGAAGGCTCTTCGAACTATCGCATTCTTGGTTCTGGTTGCGGCAGCGTTTCTGGGCGGATACGTCTACAAGGCCATAAAGAGCAGCGGCTCTCCTTCGGCAAACAATGCTGGCCGGAAGGTTCTGTATTGGGTCGATCCAATGCACCCCGCCTACAAGTCCGATAAGCCGGGAATTGCGCCGGACTGCGGCATGAAGTTGGAACCCGTCTACGCCGACGGTGGAGGCGCTTCGCCGACCTCAACGAGCCAACGCAAGATCCTGTACTATCACGATCCGAAGGACCTGAATTACAAGTCCCAACAACCGGGATTGAATCCGGAGACCGGCAGCGACTTGGAGCCGGTCTACGCTGACGACATATCCGCAATGCCCGTTGGCACTGTGCAGATCACGCCGGAAAAGCAGCAATTGATTGGAGTGAAGTACGGCGATGTCGAGAGGAGTGGCGGTTCGCGGGCGATTCGCGCGGTCGGCAAAGTGGCGTTCGATGAAACGCGCATTCAGCACATCCACACCAAGGTCGAGGGCTGGATTGATCAGGTTTTCGTTGACTATACAGGGCAACTCGTAACAAAGGGTCAGCCGTTGATGACAGTCTACAGCCCAGAAATGCTTTCGTCCCAACGCGAGCTACTGCTGGCAGCAAAGGCGCGGGACACAATGAAGAGCAATCCCCTGCCGATCGCTTTCGATCAGAGCGAATCCCTGCTTCAGGCTTCGCGGCGCCGGCTGGAACTGTGGGACTTGAGTGACGACCAGATCAATCAAGTTCTCAAGACGGGTCAACCCATAAAGAACGTCACATTGTATTCGCCGATCGCGGGCTACGTCACCGATCGGAAGGCCTTTCCGCAACTCAAGGTGATGCCAGAAACGGACTTGTACACGATTGTGGATCTTAGTCGTGTTTGGATCATGGCGGATTTGTTCGAATATGAGGCTCCGAATATTCAAGTCGGCGAGACCGCCCGTGTTTCTCTCCAGGCGGTTCCGGGGAAGACGTTCACCGCACGCATTAACTACATACAGCCGCAGGTTGATCCGATGACGCGAACTTTGAAGGTGCGCCTGGATATGGATAATCCCGGTATCATTCTCAAGCCAGACATGTACGCGGACGTGGAGTTCCGGGTAAATTTGCCCGTGCAACTCACGGTCCCGGTGGATGCTGTGCTGGATGCTGGTGAGCGGAAGACCGTGTTTGTGGATCGTGGCAACGGTTTCTTTGAACCACATCAGGTAACAACCGGGGAACACAGCGGGGATCGCATTCAGATCTTGTCTGGCCTCGCTGGCGGCGAACGGATCGTGACATCCGGGAATTTCCTGATCGATTCCGAGAGCCAAATGAAAGCGGCTGCGGGCGGCATGGGAGGGATGGCGGGAATGCCAGGAATGACCAATGAGCCCATAAAAACGCCAACCAGTCGGACGGGCCTGCCTGCCGGGAAGAGCGCACCTGCGGAGAAGGGAACGCCGACGCCGAAACGTCAGCCCGCGCAAAAGGGCGCGCCAAGTATGCCCAACATGCCGGGGATGGGAAAGAAAAAGTGATTAACGCCATCATCGAGTTTTCGGCCAAGAACAGGATCGTAGTCTTCATCTTGATCGCCGCGGCGGTGATGGGCGGGTTGTTCTCTATGCGCACCGTGCCGCTCGATGCGCTACCGGACATGAGCGACACCCAGGTGATTGTCTACTCGCGATGGGACCGCAGTCCCGACATTATGGAAGATCAGGTCACGTACCCGCTTGTGACCGCGATGTTGGGCGCACCGAAAGTGAAGGACGTTCGCGGGTTTTCCGATTTCGGGTTCTCGTACGTCTACATTATTTTCGACGAAGGCACGGACATTTATTGGGCGCGTTCGCGCACTCTGGAGTATCTTTCGAATGTCCTGCCGCGCCTGCCGCAAGGTGTCAAAACCGAATTGGGGCCCGACGCGACCGGCATCGGGTGGGTATTTGAATATGCCCTTATCGATACGACGGGCAAGCAGAGCCTCGCGGACCTGCGAAGCTACCAGGACTGGTACTTGCGCTATTACCTGAAGGCTGTTCCCGGCGTTGCCGAGGTCGCACCTTTGGGCGGCTTCGTGCGGCAATATCAGGTCAATGTTGACCCCAACAAACTCCAGTCGTTTAATATCCCGATCGGCAAGGTCGTGGACGCGGTGCGCAGCGGCAACAATGACGTCGGCGGGCGACTGGTTGAATTCACCGGCGCCGAGTACATGGTGCGTGGCCGTGGGTACGCGCAATCCACCGACGACATCGGCAAGATCGTGCTCGCGAAGAATCAGAGCGGAGTTCCGGTTCGCATCTCCGATGTGGGAGACGTAACGCTCGGACCGGATATTCGCCGCGGCGTCGCTGACTGGAATGGTAGCGGCGAGACAGTCGCCGGAATCGTGATCATGCGCCAAGGGGAGAACGCTTTGCAGGTGATTGAGCGTGTGAAACAGAAACTCCACGACATCGAGGGAGGGCTTCCTCCCGGCGTAAAGGTGGTGAGCGCGTATGACCGGTCCGAGCTGATTCTGCGTTCTATCGAGAATCTGAAGCACACCTTGACCGAAGAGCTGATCATCGTGGCGATCGTCATCATAATCTTCCTGTGGCACATCCCGAGCGCCGTCACGCCCGTCGTTACGATTCCGGTAGCTGTCATCATCTCGTTCATCCCCATGAAGATGATGGGCCTCACCTCAAACATCATGTCGCTTGGCGGCATTGCAATCGCAGTGGGTGCGATGGTGGATGCTGCGATCGTAGTCGTGGAGCAGGTCCACAAGAAGCTGGAAGAGTGGGAGCGTACGGGGCGGAAGGAGGATTACCACCGCGTGGTGGTTGACGCGGTCAAGCAAGTGGGCGGCCCGAGTTTTTTTGCGCTGCTAGTTATCGCGGTGGCGTTCCTGCCGGTTCTTACCTTGGAAGCGCAGGAAGGCCGACTGTTCAAGCCTCTGGCGTACACAAAGAATTTTTCGATGATCATTGCGTCGGTTCTGGCGATCACCCTGGTTCCCGCGATTCTGATCATGGTAATGCACATGAAGGATTTCACGTTTCGCCCGCGATGGCTGGCGCGAGTCACCAATGCCCTCCTCGTCGGCAAGATTCACAGCGAGGAAAAGCACCCCATCAGCAAGGTTCTGATCCGGCTCTACGAGCCGCTGTGCCGCTGGTCTCTGCACTGGAAGTGGTTTGTAATTGTGGGCGCTGTAGGCGCGATCATTCTGACTGTCCCCGTATTCGAGAAATTGGGATCCGAGTTCATGCCGCCGTTGGACGAGGGCTCGTTGCTCTACATGCCTTCGACCCTTCCCGGCATTTCGGTCACACAGGCGCAGCAATTGATGCAGGTGCAGGACCGCATCATCAAGCAATTCCCCGAAGTATCGACGGTGTTGGGCAAGGCGGGCCGTGCTGAAACATCAACGGACCCGGCACCGTTCTCGATGATGGAAACCGTGATTGTCTTAAAGCCAGAGACGCAGTGGCGGAAAGTGGATACGTGGTACTCCTCCTGGGCACCGGAATGGGCGAAAAGCGTGTTTCGGAGATTCACGCCAGACCACATTTCCACCGAGCAACTCATCGAAGAGATGAACCAGGCGCTCAAGATCCCTGGCACTTCGAACGCGTGGACAATGCCAATCAAGGCACGCGTCGACATGCTCACCACGGGCGTCCGTACGCCCGTTGGAATTAAGATCTACGGGGCCGATATTAAGAAGATCGAAGACCTTGGGACGCAGATCGAGGCGCTGCTTCCAAAGGTACAAGGGACACGAAGTGTTTTCTCCGAGCGTACCAGCGGCGGTTACTTCCTCGATTTCAAGTGGAACCGCGACGAGCTAGCGCGCTACGGTTTGAGCATCGACAACGCCCAGGATGTCGTCATGAGCGCCATCGGGGGTGAGAACGTCACGACAACGATCGAAGGTCGGGAGCGTTATCCCGTGAACGTACGGTATAAGCGGGATTACCGCAGTGATCCCGACACACTTGGCCGCGTTCTGGTGCCGACGATGGACGGTCAGACGCAGATTCCACTAGCGCAGTTGGCCGAGATCCGCACCGTGAGCGGCCCTGCGATGTTGCGGGACGAGAACGGAATGTTGAATGGTTACGTGTACGTCGATGTCGCCGGCCGGGACATCGGCAGCTATGTTGAGGAAGCCAAGAAGGTCGTCGGCGATAGCGTGAAGCTTCCAGCCGGATATTCGTTCGCCTGGAGCGGCCAATACGAGGCCATGCAACGAGTTCGGGAAAAGCTAACAGTGGTGCTCCCGCTCACGATCTTTCTCATCATCATGTTGCTCTACGTCAACACGAAGTCGATGACCAAGACGATGATCATCATCCTGGCAGTACCTTTCTCAGCCGTGGGCGCCATATGGTTCCTATATTTTCTCGGCTACAACATGAGCATCGGTGTATGGGTCGGTCTGATCGCGCTCATGGGAGTGGATGCGGAAACGGGCGTATTTATGATGTTGTACCTCGACTTGGCCCACGACCAGGCGAAGGCCGAAGGCAAGCTCAAGAGCCTTCGGGATCTTCAAGAGGCGATTATGCAGGGTGCGGTGAAGAGAATCCGTCCGAAGTTCATGACGGTCGCAACCATGTTTATGGGCCTGGTGCCGATCATGTGGTCCGTTGGGACCGGAGCCGATGTGATGAAGCGCATCGCTGCCCCAATGATCGGTGGGATCTTCACGTCGTTCATTCTTGAGCTGGTCGTCTATCCGGCAATCTACGAGGTGTGGAAATGGAATTTCGAACTGAAAAAAGAGTTATCGCACTCATAACCGGTCTCCTGCTGTCGCCGGCGCTATTCGCCCAGCAGAGCTTTCAATACGAAGCCCGACACGAACCCCCCCGCCCACCGCACATCAGGAAAGCAGGCGGCCTGGGGACACTGACGATCAATGATGGCGGCGTGTCATTTCAGGAGACATATAAAGAAGGTAAGACACCGAAGCATCCGCATGCCTGGCATTGGGACTACCAAGACATCCAGCAGTTGAAGATCGGGCTGAAATCCCTGACAGTTCTGACGTACAAGGACAACAAGTGGAAACTGGGTGCGGACCGCGCCTACGACTTCGATCTCGTTTCAGAGAGGACATTCGAAGACGCATACGCCGTCCTAAGAAATCGACTCGACCAGCGGTTCGTTGCCGCACTTGCGGAAAGTCCGGCATCCGTCCTGTGGGAGATCCCCGCGAAGCATCGCGTCCGGTTTGGTGGCGATGAGGGAGTGCTCGCGGTTGGGAACACCGAGATCACGTATAAATCCGAGAAGAAAGGCGAATCGCGCACCTGGCGGTACCAGGATGTCGACAACATCAGCAGTTCCGGGCCGTTCGATTTGACGATCACAACCTTCGAGCAGGCCAAACTTGACTACGGCAGTCGGAGGCAATTCAATTTCGAACTGAAACAACGGCTCGACGAAGCCCGCTACAACGATTTGTGGGTGCGCCTCAATCAGTCCAAAGGGCTGAAGATCCTCAATTCATATAGAAGCACGGCGCGGAAGGACGGTAGCCATGCCGTGTATCAGACGAGCTGGCTGAAAAGAGGCAGTCAGAGAGCCAGTCTGTTAGGACGACCTTCGCAAGTTCTTGCGACTGCCGGTAAAAACTTTGGATACCAACTTGCCCTTAAAGTTATCGACAAGCAGCCATTGGAGAGTCAAGACATGGAAGATCGAACTTCGCTTGCACTTCAATGAGACGGCCTATCAAAGATGACCAAGAAGAAGGAGAAGAACATGCCGAAAGCAGAAAACGTCGCGCTAAATGAATCGGGCGAGAAAAGCGTTCGATTCCAATGTGCTGCCTCAGGCGCACGAGCGGTGTTTCTGGGGGGTACATTCAACAACTGGGATCCTGCAGCAATTCCGATGCAGCGGGAGGATGGCGACGAGTGGCGCGTTGTGGTAGCTCTTTCGCCAGGAACGTACGAGTACAAGTTTATCGTCGACGGAGATTGGTGTTGCGAGCCAGGAGTAGCCGACGAGCATTACACCGGCAAAGACGCCGTCCCAAATGCGTGCGGTACGAAGAACCGCGTGATCGAAGTGAACTAGACCCAGCCCGGGCTGGACGTGGCGATTATGGACCCCGCGACACAAAATCCTCGGATAGCTTATTTCTCCATGGAAATTGCCCTGGAGCCACACATCCCTACGTACAGCGGTGGTCTCGGTGTGTTGGCCGGTGATACGCTTCGCGCCGCCGCTGACCTTGGTTTGCCAATGGTCGGTGTGACGCTGGTACATCGAAAGGGATACTTTCGCCAACGTCTTGATCCGGAGGGACACCAGACTGAAGAGCCCGATCCATGGCGCCCCGAAGAGAGAGCCGAGCTTCTCGATCGTACAACGTCCGTCAACATAGAAGGACGCCGAGTCCTGGTACGCGCATGGCGCTATTGGATACGTGGAGCTAGTGGCCACCAGGTGCCGATTTACCTTTTGGACACTAGCGTTCGCGACAATTCGCCGTGGGATCAGACCCTCACTGATTACCTTTATGGAGGCGATCGGCACTACAGGCTGTGTCAAGAGGCCGTTCTCGGCATCGGTGGGGTGAAGCTTCTGCGGAGGCTGGGCCACCATGAGCTGACGACCTTCCACATGAATGAGGGGCATGCAGCTTTTCTCACTCTTGCGCTTCTTGAGGAGGAAATCGGAGACCCAGACTTAGAAAGGGCCACTGACGCTGATATCGAAGAGATTCGGCAGAAGTGCGTTTTTACAACCCATACGCCTGTGGCCGCCGGTCATGATCAGTTTTCGAGACAGGAGATGCGCGACATTCTTGGCCGCGACAGCGCTTCGGCTTTAGAGGCGACGCACTGTTGCCCGGAAAACGTTCTCAATATGACGTACCTGGCCTTGCGCTTCTCGCGATATATCAATGGCGTTGCCATGCGGCACGGAGAGGTTTCGCAGGATATGTTTCCGCGCTACCCCATCCACGCTATTACAAACGGTGTCCATGCACCGACCTGGACGACGCCGGCTTTCCAGTCGCTATATGACCTTCGCCTGCCCGGCTGGCGTCATGACAACCTTTATTTGCGTTACGCAATCAAGATATCGCTCGATGAAGTTTGCCAAGCTCATTCGATGGCAAAGCGAGCGTTGTTCGAAGCGGTCGAGACGGAGACCGGCTCGCGGCTCGATCCGACATCCTTCACAATTGGGTTCGCACGCCGAGCTGCCACATACAAACGCCCGGACTTAGTGGTCAGCAACCCCGAGCGCCTCGTCTCCATGGCAGGGAATCTGGGGCCGATTCAGCTCATCTTCGCAGGCAAAGCTCATCCCCAGGATGAAGGCGGAAAGTCTCTGATCCTGAGGCTGGCTGAAATGTCCTCGCGATACAACTCCGATCGACTTCGAATTGTTTACGTTCCCAACTACAACATGGAGTGGGGCCGGCTCATTACGAGCGGCGTCGACCTCTGGCTGAATACCCCTCAAAGGCCCCAAGAAGCTTCGGGAACGAGCGGCATGAAGGCAGCTCTCAACGGTGTCCCAAGCTTGAGCGTGCTAGATGGCTGGTGGGTTGAGGGCTGGATCGAAGGAGTGACAGGCTGGGCGATCGAGGGGGTTGGTGACGATGCAGGCAGCGACACGGAATCGTTGTACACAAAACTCGCAAATACGATCCTGCCGATGTTCTACCAGCTTCCTGAGAAATACGCAGCAGTGATGCGATCCTGTATCGCTATCAATGGGTCGTTCTTTAACACCCAGCGAATGATAACTCAGTATCTGACGAATGCATATGCGCCGACGACGGAATCGCGACGCTTAGGCTTCGAGAAAGCGTAGGAATTATGGAACGAGACTTGATTCAACAGCTAAGGCAGATCGTTGAGAAACACACGATTCGGTATGTGGTCGCGCCGCACTACGAAATGAACGAAGGCAAACGGGTGATGGTCGGATTCGATTTGGAACTACATGGGACTCATGACCATGGCACTACGCGCCTCTCTCCCGGGTGTCATCTCTGCACGGAAACATATCAAGATCTGCATCGCGTCGCGGAATGCGTCCTTCCGAAGGAACAACGGCCCTCGGAATACGAGATTCCGCCCTTCGACGCCTCCTTGTACGCTTCGTCAAAGGGAACGTTCGAGGTAGTGCTGCCCATTCGAATTCAACATAGGCACCATTTCTTCGAACCTGTGGACGGTTGTGAGG
>Ga0209517_10002491_pt1 | contig 25812 bp, 25 predicted proteins | sample PeaSoiMetSII2010_FD_187695 | JGI IMG/M metagenome (GOLD analysis project Ga0209517, IMG submission 187695) | Peat soil microbial communities from Weissenstadt, Germany - SII-2010 (SPAdes) (version 2) | ecosystem: Environmental > Terrestrial > Soil > Wetlands > Peat | place: Germany... | reverse complement strand
GTATAGGCGCTCTTGCGCATGGCAAATCGCCGCGCATCGTCGGTGAGCAATGCCGCGATCTCGCCGCCGATCGCCCTGGCATCGCCGAAGGGCACCAGAATGCCGCGGCCATCGGCGAGCAGTTCATTCGCGTGCCAATAGGGTGTCGAGACGATAGCTTTTCCCAAGCCGAAGCTGTAAGCCAGCGTTCCTGAGGTCATTTGCGCCTCATTGAGATAAGGCGTGACGTAGACATCACACATCGAAATAAATCCGAGCAGTGTCGCCTGATCGACGAATTGATCGAGAAAGACCACGTGGTCGACGATTCCGAGCGCACGCACGCGCGCCATGAGGCCTGCACGATAGGCCTCGCCCTGATCACGGACCAGATTGGGATGGGTCGCTCCGAGCACGACATAGACGGCATTCGGCCGGCGCTTCAGGATCGCGGGCATGGCATCGATCATGACTTCGATGCCCTTGCTGGGAGACAGAAGGCCGAAGGTCAGAATGACGGATCGGCCCTCGAAGGCATATGCGGCCTTGACATCGTCGGGCTCGACGAACGCGACGTCAGGGGTACCGTGCGGGATGACCACAATTTTTTCGTTCGGTAACCGATAGACAGTGCGCAGCATTTCTGCGCCTTTCTCGGCCATGACGATGACCCGCGCGGAAGCGCCGGCGATCCGATCGAGGACGCTGCGCTGCATCGGTGTCGGCTGCGAGAGCACGGTGTGCAGCGTCGTGACGATCGGCATGTTCAGCCGCGACAGCAATGCCATGATGTGGCAGCCCGCCTCGCCCCCGAAAATGCCGAACTCGTGCTGCAGCGAAACGACAGAGTACTGACCCGCGTTCAGCACATCGGCCGCACGCTCATACTCCTGCAGTTTGCGGTCGTTGATCTCAAGACGGACTGCCGCTGGATAATCGTAGGCACTATCATAGTCGGTCATAGCCACGATGCAGGTGTCCACGGGAGTGGGCAAGCTCGCGACCGCCTGCTGCAAGTCAGTCGTGAAGGTGGCGATCCCGCAGCGGCGTGGCAGCGAATTTCCGATGAACGCGACACGGTTAAGCGCCATCACACTCGCGCTTGTGTGATTGGACGGGAAGCTATGACCGATCCCGCCCGGGCGCGGCCGTGAGGCAAGCCGCTGCCGCAGTGACGAACGGCTTGGGGAACTGACCGTCACGTTGCTTTCCCCACAGCCGCCTGAGCCTTTCCAGGAAGCGCTGCCATCCGTCTTCAACCGCATTGTTAGGCATGATCCGTGTCCTTTGCTCTGAAGGCACAGCATGTTCCTATCCCGTGGATCGGTCGGTGCGCTGGCGAACAGTGCGCTGCATAGCGCAGCGAGCGACCCACGTTACGGATCTTCACCACGCGTTGGATTTGCAAATCGTTGGGCGGATCCGGCAGCGTCACTGGCAACGAATGCGCTCGTAGGATTCGCGATCCGCCTGGTAGCATCCGCAGGAGGCGACCATCAGCCCACTTCGGTCCAACACCGTGATATCGCCGCGGCTGTAACGAATTAGGCGGCGCCGCTGCAGTGAGCTCGCCGCCTTGGTGACACCCACACGACGCACGCCGAGCTTCAAGGCCAGGACTTCCTGAGTGACATTAAAGGTATTTGCGTGCGCGCGATCCTGGCTCATCAGCAAGCGACGAGCCAGACGGGATTCGAGCAGATGAAAATGAGCGCAGATCGCCGCCTGCGCGAGCTGGCTCATACGAATGTGAACGTAGCGATCGACCGCGCCTCGCAAAGCTTTGCTGCGCCTGAGTTCGCGGCGCAAGGGTGCGGCATCCATTCTGAGCGCCGATCCGGCGCCCTGCACCACCGCACGTTCTGGCGATAGCTCGGCGTCGAGCACGAGAGCAATCCCTAACATACCCTCGTTGCCGATCAGGCCCACTTCGAATGCGGCCGAATCGTCAGTCGGCATGGTGAGCGAGATGCTACTGCTGGTGGGAAAATAGATGCAGTTGCGAGGCACCCAGGGTGCACACAGCACCTGCGCAAGAGTGAGCTCAACCGTTTCGCAGTCGGCCAAAATGCGCCGCCGGTCGGAATTTGGCAGCGCTGCGAGCAAGCGATTGTCTGCAGCACCGTGTAGCGTCGCCATCACTATTGAGCTCCAGAGGTGTCGCTGGCACCTTGGCGGACCCACGGGTACATCAGGGTTCGCGCAACCGAAAGACAAAAAACGGAGCTCCATGAACCCCGTTTTGTACAACCTTAAGGGCATTGCATGCCGGGGTCTGCGCGCTAGCGCACATAGCATTTTCCCGCGGGCCGATCACGGCACAACAGATCGAGTGCTCGGAGCTAAGGAGCAGCGTAAGGCAGGAGGCGATCGAACTCCGTCTTGACCACCTGGTAGCACTCACAGCAGCGCGCCTCCAGGCGCGGGCGATCGAGCACGGTGATCCTGCCGCGGCGGTAATGAATTAAACCGGCCTGCTGGAGTTTACCAGCGGCCTCGGTCACGCCTTCGCGGCGTACGCCTAACATGTTGGCGATCAATTCCTGCGTCATGGACAGTTCGCTCGACGACAAGCGGTCCAGGCTCAATAGCAGCCATCGACACAATTGTTGGTCGACCGAGTGATGCCGATTGCAAACAGCTGTTTGCGCCATCTGGGTGATCAGTGCTTGCGTATAACGCAGCAACAGGTGCAGAAAGGGGCCGAATCGCCCAAATTCATCTTTCAGCAATTGGGCCCGCAAGCGATAGCCATAGCCGGCGCTCTGCACGACAGCGCGACTGGGAGTGGTCTCACCGCCCATAAACAGGGAGATGCCGAGGATACCCTCGTTACCCACGATCGCAATTTCAGCCGAGGCGCCGTTTTCCATGACGTACAGCAGCGAAACGATGGCCGTCGTCGGGAAATACACATATCGCAGCTTGCTGCCCGGTTCATACAGGACGTCGGCGAGGTCAAGCGGTACGAGTTCCAGGTGTGCAGCAATGCGCTCGTAGTCGTGAGCCGGCAAGGCATCGAGCAGACGGTTTTGCCGCGGAGTGTGCTGCGTTGCGGTGGTGCTACGAGATCGATCCGCTATCGGCGACGCCGCATTCTCTTTAACATTAGCCTGGGTACCCCTGCCGATGGCCATGCAGTACTTTACAGGCACGGCGGGCGTCTGTATGCACATTCGCACATAGGCAACCATTGCAGCTAACGCGCTAGGCCGACGCCGGTGCGACTCTGCTCCGGCGGGGCTGGTCCCTGGCGGCGATGCGACGGCGCATCTGACGCCAGCAGCCCCACTCTCCCCTTTATCGTGCAGTCACCCGACTGTTCTCGATGATCACCTCGACGCGTCGGTTTTGCTGGCGGCCAGTTGCGGAGCTGTTGCTTGCCACCGGCGAGTCCATACCCTTTCCCGAAGCCATCAATCGGGTCGAGCCGACGCCCTGCTCCATCAAATAAATCTTTACCGAATCGGCGCGTCGCTGCGAAAGCCCGAGATTGTAGTTTTCGCCCCCGACGTTGTCGGTATAGCCCTCAATCAGCGCGGTCCGGTCCGTATATTTGTTGAGGAAAATAGCCAATTTGCCCAGATGATGACTGCCACCGGAGTTCAGATTCGCCTCCCCGCTGGCAAACAGAACGTCACCGAGCGTGAGCACCAGACCACGGTCCGTGACGCGGGCCTGCAAATCCTCGATCTGCTTTTGCAATTCATCGGCGTCGTGTCTTGCATCCGCGGTGGCGCTGCGCGCTGCCTCGGCCTGCCGCTCTTGATCGCTGGCATTGGCTTCAGCCACGGCCGCGCGGCTATTGGCCGCATCAGCCGCCTGCACCTGATCGGTGGCGTTGGCCTGCGCATAGGCGGCGCGGCTATTGGCGGCGTCAGCCGCCTGCGCCTGATCAATGGCGTTGGCCTGCGCGTAGGCGGCGCGGCGGTTGGCGGCGTCAGCTTCCTGGGTGCGGGCCTGCAAGCGCATGGCTTCCCGCTGCTCGCCAAGCCCCGTGCGCTGATCGACCGCTAGTTGGCTTTCCGCCTCGGCACGAGCAATGGAGATCTTTCGATCAGCGATGAACTCAAGATGGGTGGAGAGAGCCTGGTCGGTCTGAGGTTTTTCGGCGGCCGTGACCGCAAGATTGGCCTGCTCCATGGCGAGGGGCGCCCGGCCACCTAATTGCGGGTCGGACTGCAATTGAGTTAACCGAGTGCGCAAACTACTCGCACCCTCAGGCTCGACAGGGACGCTGGCGCAGGCGGTCAGCAGCACCGCGGCCACGGCGGCAGCGATCAGGGTGCGGGGGCTCGAAAAGGAAGCGTTCATTGCTGGACTCCTGCATTGCGCTGCATTTCCTCGGACAGCACCGCGGTGCTCCGAATCATCTCGTTATTGACGGCCTGGTCTTTGGACGCCCGAAATTGTGCGGTTGCGAGTTCCGCGTCGGTGCGCGATTCCTGCGCCAAGCGCTCGGCGTCAATCATGCGCTTGTCCTGCACGGCGCTCTGGGCAGCCGCGAGCTTGTCACGGGCTTCACTCAGTACCGGGGAGGCTGCATCGGCGACCCGTGTCTGATCGGCAACGGCGATGGCCTGCTTGGCCGAACTCAACGCGAGAGTCGGCGGCGGCGGGGTGGAGGCACAAGCAGCGAGCAGCAGCACACTGCCAATGCCCAACAGGGCCCCCAACGCTTTAGGCAGGCGATCGGGCTTAATAAATATCCGGGTCATCATCGATTCTCCTTAAGAGGCAGATCGGAGCCCATCGGTATGAGCGGCGCCTCGATCGCGAAGCGAGTGTCCCCCGACACGGGGAGTAGAGTCGGTGCGCTGGCGTACTCAGGGAGCGATCAACGCCGGGCACCGGTATCAACGGTCGTTGCAATTCGCAGCCGCAGCGGACGGCCGATGCTCGGATGGGTGCTTGCCGCGCAAGGCTTGAGGGGCGACTCTTGACTCGAAGATGGCAAGATCTCGAAGATCAAAAGCTTAAGATTGACTGGCGGTCGTTGTGATGGTTCTGTGGTTGCTAGCCCGCGGCATCGATAAGACCTTGATGCAGCAAGGCTTTCTGTGTACTGAAGGAGGGATCTGGAGCGGAAGGGGATCGAACCCTCGACCTTCGCATTGCGAACGCGACGCTCTCCCAGCTGAGCTACCGCCCCACGAGGCGGGCGATTCTAGCATCCGTCGGCGATGTCGCAACGGTACATTGTCAGGGTAGATTGTGGGGCCATCGGAAAGCGCCGACAGCAGTGTGGGTGCTGGGCCGCTGCTGCGTCACGCGCGAGCGTCCGATTCTTTAACAGTCCGGCTAGGCGAGGTATGTGCACCATGGAAGTTCAGTCCGAACTGCATCGATTGCTGCAGCGGCAGGGTGAAATCAGGCGGGCGATGCGTCAGCCCGGCGGAATTCGCATCACGGTCGAACGTGAGCTGTTCGCGATTCACGAGCAGCTCAAGAAATATCCCGCGGCCTCTCAGGCCATCGCGCCCGAGTTTGCGGCCAACGGCCGCAAGCAATAGTCAGCCGGCTTCAGATTACGCCCGGTGCCGATCCGACTGCGGGAGGGATTGCCCTATCCCTGTGGCGCATCCTGGAATGGGCGCGGCACGAATTTCGCGCTCTTCTCCGCCCACGCGACGCAGGTCGAATTGTGCCTGTTCGACGCCCCGCATGGACGCGAGTACGAGCGCATCACGCTGCCCGAATACACCAATCAGATCTTCCATGGCCGCCTGGAGGGCGTCGGTCCGGGCACCTTCTACGGCTACCGCGTGCACGGGCCCTACGAACCGGAGGCCGGCCACCGCTTCAACCCGCACAAGCTGCTGCTTGACCCGTACGCGGTAGCGCATGCCGGCTCCTTGCATTGGGATCCGGCATGCTTTGGCTACCAGATGGAGAGCGGCGACGATCTGACCTTCGACGAGCGCGACAGCGCCCCGTTCATGCCCAAGTGCGTGGTGGTCGATCCGAATTTCGACTGGAAGGGCGAGGTCGTCAAACACCATGTCCACTGGGCTCAAACAATCATTTACGAGGCGCACGTGCGCGGATTCACGCGTCTGCGCAACGACATCGATCCGCATCTGCGCGGCACGTATGCCGGACTTGCCTGCCAGCCAGTCATCGACTACATCCGCTCCCTGGGCGTCACTTCCATGGAGCTATTGCCGATACACACTTTCATCGACGATCAGCTGCTGTTGGAGAAGGGACTGAGCAATTACTGGGGCTACAACAGCATCGGCTTCTTCGCGCCCGATCCGCGCTACGCTGCGGATCACCTCAATACGCTGCGCGAATTCAAGGAAATGGTGGCGCGCTATCACGACGCCGGCCTCGAAGTGATTCTCGACGTGGTCTACAACCATACCGCCGAGGGCAACGAGAAGGGTCCGACTCTATCCTTCAAGGGCATCGACAATGCGAGCTACTATCGACTGCTGCCCGATAAGCCGCGCTATTACATCAACGACACCGGCACCGGCAACACCGTCAACGTGAGCCACGCCCGCGTGCTGCAGATGGTGACTGACTCGCTGCGCTACTGGGCACAGGAAATGCACGTCGATGGATTCCGTTTCGATCTCGGCACGATACTGGCGCGCGAGCCCAATGGCTTCGACAACCAAAGCGGGTTTCTCAAGGCGGTCATGCAGGATCCGACCCTGGGCGCGATGAAATTGATCGCCGAGCCGTGGGACTGCGGGCCCGGCGGCTACCAGGTTGGCGGCTTCCCACCGGGCTGGGCGGAGTGGAACGATCACTTCCGCGACACCGTTCGCGGCTACTGGAACGGTGATACACCCGCGGCCGCACTCGCACCGCGTCTGTGCGCCTCAGGCGACATCTTCAATCATCTGGGACGACTGTCGTGGTCGAGCGTCAATTTTGTGACCGCGCACGATGGCTTCACGCTGACCGATCTGCTGAGCTACAACCACAAGCACAACGAGGCCAACGGCGAGGAGAATCGGGACGGCACCAGCGATAACCGATCGTGGAATTGCGGCGCCGAGGGCCCCACCGAGGATGCCGGCGTGCTGGCGTTGCGTACCCGGCAGGCGCGAAATTTTCTGGCGACGTTGCTGTTGTCCCAGGGCGCGCCAATGCTGCTCGCGGGCGATGAGTTCGCTCGCACGCAGCACGGCAACAACAATGCCTACTGCCAGGATAACGAGATCAGCTGGCTCGATTGGGCGCAAGCCGAGCACAGCGCATCGCTGCGGCAATTCGTTTGCCAGCTCACGGCCCTGCGCCAGAAGTTTGCGATCCTGCGGCGCCGACGCTTCCTGACCGGCCACTATGACGAGGAATACGGCGTCAAGGACGTCACCTGGATCAACGCCGCCGGTCAGGAAATGCAGCAGCAGGACTGGGACAGCGGCACCAAGTGCTTGGGCATGCTCATGGACGGCCGTTCTCAGGCCCAGGGACTGCGCGAGCGCGGCACCGACGCCACGCTCTTAATGGTCTTTAATTCGCATCATGAGCCGGTGGACTTCACCCTGCCGAGCTGCAACGGTGCGCACGCCTGGGCGTTGCTGATCGATACCATCGTCGATCGCGTGGTCGGGACGCGCGCGTACCGCGTCGGTGAGCACTATGACCTCAGCGAGCGCTCGCTGCTGCTGTTCGAAATGCTGCCGGACACCATATGACGAGCGCCACGCGCCGCACGGGCGCACGAGCGCACTCGATGCCCTTTGGTGCCGAGCTTCAGGCCGACGGTGCTGTGCGCTTCCGGCTCTGGGCACCCAGCCACGAGCGCGTTGAATTGCGACTCCAGGGGCACGACGGCCGCCTCGCGCTGCAGCGCGAGACCGGCGGCTGGCATTCGCTGCGGACCGACCGCGCCACTGCCGGCTCGCGCTACCAGTTCATTCTGCCGGATGGCACTGCCGTGCCCGATCCCGCTTCGCGCTTCCAACCCGAGGACGTGCATGGTCCGAGCGAAGTGATCGATCCGCACTCTTACCGCTGGCAGGATCTGGAATGGCGAGGTCGGCCCTGGAACGAGGCCGTGCTGTACGAGCTGCACGTGGGCTGCTTTACGGCGCCCGGCACCTACTCAGGCGCCCGCGAGCGGCTGCGGCATCTGCTCGAACTCGGTGTCACGGCGATCGAGATCATGCCGTTGGCGGATTTTCCCGGCCGCCGCAATTGGGGCTACGACGGTGTGCTGCCGTTTGCACCCGATTCGAGCTATGGTGAGCCGCAGCAGCTCAAGGCGTTCATTGATACAGCGCACAGCCTGGGGCTAATGCTGCTGCTCGACGTTGTGTACAACCACTTCGGTCCCGATGGCAATTACCTGTGGCTCTATGCGCCGCAGTTCTTCAGCACGCGGCATCAGACACCCTGGGGAGCCGCGATCAATTTCGACGGCGAGGACAGCCGCCTGGTGCGGGAGTTTTTTATTGAAAACGCGCTGTACTGGCTCACTGAGTTTCATTTTGACGGACTGCGGCTCGATGCCGTGCACGCCATCGTCGATGACTCCCCGGTGCACTTCCTGACAGAGTTGGCGCAGCGGGTGCGCGCAAGCCTAACGGGCCGCCATGTGCACCTGATACTGGAGAATGAACACAATCAGGCGCGCTGGCTCGAGCGCGAGCCACATCGCTTCGATGCGCAGTGGAACGACGATGTGCACCACGTGCTGCATGTCGCCGCCAGCGGCGATACCGAGGGCTACTACCGCGAGTATGCCGGTCACACCGAACGACTCGGGCGTGCGCTGGCCGAAGGTTTCGCCTTTCAGGGCGAACTGGTGGCCCAGAGCGGCAGCGCGCGCGGGGAAGCGTGCGCGCATCTGCCACCCTCGGCGTTCGTGGCCTTCATTCAAAATCACGATCAGATCGGCAATCGCGCGTTGGGCGAGCGCATCAGCGCGCTCGCGCCGGGCAACGCGGTGCGCGCGATCACGGCCCTGTACCTGCTGCTGCCGCAGATCCCGCTGCTGTTCATGGGCGAGGAATGGCACAGCCGGCAACCCTTTCTATTCTTTTGCGATTTTGCCGGCGAGCTCGGCGCGGAGGTGGTTAAAGACCGCCGCCAGCAGTTCGCCCGATTCGCGGCCTTCCGCGAGGAGTCGGCGCGCGCCAGGATCCCTGATCCGCAGGCCGCGCAGAGCTTCCGTGACAGCAAACTCGACTGGCAGCAGCTGTCGCAGCCCGGGTCCGCACTCGTGCTCGATTGGTATCGGCAGCTGCTCGCGGTGCGGCGCCGACATCTGGTGCCACTACTGCCGGCGCTGCGCCGCGCCGGCGAGTTTCAAGTGCTCGGCGCCTCGGCCGTCGTCGTCCGCTGGCAGGCTGCGGGCGGCGCCGAATTAACCCTGATGGCGAACCTCAAGAACGATGCCGCCGCCGGGTTTCCGCCCGCCGCCGGCAGCCTCCTCTGGCTGCAAGGTGACGCCGATTCCACGGGCGGATTGGGGCCCTGGGCGGTGCGCTGGAGCCTGCGCCGCTGAGCGTACCCATGATCCCGCGCGCTACCTACCGCCTGCAGCTGCACAAGGATTTTGGATTCGACGCCCTGGCGGCTTGCGCACCCTATCTTGCGGCGCTCGGTGTCAGCCATGGCTACCTCTCGCCCTATCTGAAGGCGCGTCCGGGCAGCGCGCACGGTTACGACATCGTCGATCATGCTCAGCTCAACCCCGAGCTCGGCGACGAAGCGGCCTTCCGGCGCATGAGCGAGTCGATGAAGTCCCATGCGCTCGGACACATTCTCGATTTCGTGCCCAACCACATGGGCGTCGGTGGTGCCGACAATCCGCTGTGGCTCGACGTGCTGGAGTGGGGCGCGGATGCGGCGCATGCCGGCTGGTTCGACATCGAGTGGGATACCCAGCGCCGTTACCTGCATAACAAGGTGCTGGTGCCGCTGCTCGGCGATCAGTACGGCATCGAGCTCGAGCGCGGCGCGCTCGAGCTCAAATTCGACCCGACCGATGGCAGCTTTGCGGTCTGGGCGTACGGCACCCACAAGCTGCCGATCACCCCGCCGCATTACGCGCGCATACTCGGCAGCGAGCACGCCGAGCTTGAACGCTTGGCCGACACGTTTGCGTGGCTGCCCAACTGGCGGCTGCAGATGGCGCGGCGTGCAGCGGAATTCAAGACGCAGCTCGCGGCTCTCGTGGACGCGCAAGCGGATGCGCGTGAGGCACTCTACAGCAGACTCACGCGCTTTCAGGGGCGCGCCGGAGAAGGCGCCGGCTGGCGCGAGCTCGATGCGCTGATTCAGCGCCAGCACTGGCGCGTCGCCTATTTTCGAGTGGCGGCCGATGACATCAATTATCGCCGCTTCTTCAACATCAACGATCTCGCGGGACTGCGCATCGAGCTGCCCGAGGTGTTCGATCATGCGCATCAGCGGGTGCTGCGTCTGATCAAGGACGGCACGATCGACGGCCTGCGCATCGATCACATCGATGGTCTGCTCGATCCGAAAGCGTACTTGAGCCGGCTGCAGCGGCGGATCGCAGCGCGACGCGGTTCCGGCCATTTCTATCTGGTGGCCGAAAAAATTCTCGCCGCGCACGAAACGCTGCGCGAGGACTGGCAGGTCGACGGCACCACCGGCTACGATTTCCTCAACCAGCTCACCGCCCTGCTGATCGACCCTAGCGCCGAGGCCGCCTTCACCGATTGTTATCGGCATTTCACCGGCGAGCAGCGCTCATACGCGCAGATCGGACGCGTGTGCAAGCTGCACATCATGGACAATGAAATGTCGGGTGAGCTCAACGTGCTGGCGCGCGATATGGCCCGGCTCGCGCGTCAAAACCCGCGCACCGCCGATTTCACACAGACCCTGCTGCGCCGCGCGATCAAGGAGCTCATCGCCTGTTTTCCGGTGTACCGCACCTACATGGACAGCAGCGCGATGCTGGACGGTGCCGATCAGCGCGATCTCGACTGGGCACTGGCGCAGGCGCGGCGCAACGAGACCGCGATCGACCCGAGCGTGTTCAGTTTTCTTGAGCAGGTGCTGACCGCGCGCCTCATTCAACGCCCGCATAGCGGCTTCTCGCACGTATCGCTGCTGCATTGTGCCACGCGCCTGCAGCAGTACAGCGGCCCCGTTGCCGCCAAGGGCCTCGAGGATACCGCGTTCTACCGCTACAACCGCTTCATTGCGCTCAACGAAGTCGGGGGCGATCCGAGCCGCTTCGGCAGCACGCTCGCGGCCTTCCATCGGGCCAATCAGCAGCGCGCCCAGCGCTGGCCGCACTCCATGCTCGCCACCGCCACGCACGACACCAAGCGCGGCGAGGATGCGCGCGCGCGCCTCGCGGCGCTATCGGAATTCCCGGAAGAGTGGGCGCGTCACGTGAGCGTCTGGGCGCGCATCCTGCGCGGTCCGAACGCTCAGCTCGGCGCCGGCGATGCGGCATTGCAGCCCGATCGCAACGATGAGTACTTTCTCTATCAGCTGCTGCTCGGCAGCTGGCCGAGCGAGCTGCTCGATGAGCAGCAGTGTGAGAGCGCGGCGCTGGGCGCTTATGCCGAACGCGTGCAGCAGACGATGCTCAAGTCGATGCGCGAGGCGCGGGTGCACACCAGCTGGGCATTCCCGAATGCCCCTTACGAGGAGGCCATGAAAGCGCTGATCGAGAGTGGTCTGACGGGCAGCCGTGCGAGCGCTTTCATGACGGCGTTTCTGCCGTTCGCGCGCCAGGTGGCGAACGCCGGCATGCACAACAGTCTGATTCAGACGGTCGTCAAGCTCACGGCCCCAGGCGTCCCGGATCTGTACAACGGTGGCGAACTGTGGGATCTGTGCATGGTCGACCCCGACAATCGCCGTCCGGTCGACTACGCGCTGCGAGAACGGCAATTGCGCGAGATCGATACGGCACTACGCACGGACCGCAGCGCCGCGGTGCGGCAGCTCATGCTCGATTGGCGCGATGGCCGCATCAAGCTCGCCGTCATCGCGATCTTATTGCGCCATCGTGCCGAGCAGCCTGATCTCTATGCGAGTGGGGACTATCAGCCGTTGCCGGCTTCGGGCCCGCGCGCCGAGGAAATCGGCGCCTACCTGCGAACGCGCGGCGATCGACGCCTCATCGTGGCCCTGGCCCGCTACACGCACCGCCGCGAAGCGGACGGCTTCGATGAGCAAACACACGTGCCGATACCCGATGCCCTCGCCGGCGGCCCCTGGCGCGAGCTGCTGAGCGGGCTGACCCTGGCGGCCGCGAGCAGGCTCGAGCCCCGAGCGCTGTTCTCGCACTTGCCGGTGGCAGTGCTGGTCTCCCCCTAGCTCAGCGTGATCGCAGCTCGTCGGCTGCATTGAACTGCAGCGCCGCGAGCCGCGCATACAGCGAACTGTCACGCAGCAGCTGCGCATGGCTGCCCACGGCCACCAGACGCCCCGCCTCCAGCACCGCGATGCGATCCGCCTTGAGCACCGTTGCCAGCCGATGCGCGATGACGAGTGTCGTGCGTCCGCGCATGAGCTGCGCCAGCGCGGTCTGTACCAGGCGTTCGGATTCGGCATCGAGCGAGCTCGTGGCCTCATCGAGCAACAGGATCGGCGGATCTTTGAGGATTGCACGGGCAATCGCGACGCGCTGCCGCTGCCCACCCGACAGGCGCGTGCCCCGTTCGCCGAGAAACGTGTCGTAGCCGGCCGGTAGAGCGCGCAAAAATTCATCGGCCGCGGCCGCGCGCGCCGCGGATTCGATCTGCGCATCGCTGGCCCCAGGGCGGCCGTAGCCGATGTTCTCGCGAGCGCTGGCTCCGAACAGCACGGTATCCTGCGGCACAAAGCCGATCTGCCCTCTGAGCTCCTCGGGCCGCAGGTGAGCGATGTTGCATCCGTCGATGCAGATCCGACCGCTGGCCGGATCGTAGAATCGCAGCAATAGTTGGAAGCTGGTGCTCTTGCCAGCTCCGGACGGTCCGACGATCGCCACCGTCTCGCCGCTGCGCACCGCGAGCGTGTAATCCTCGAGCGCCCAGGAGTCGGCGCGCGAGGGATAGCGAAAAAAGACCCGCTCGAAGCTCACATCCCCGCGCACCCGCGCCGGCAGGCTGGAGGGTTGTGCGGGCGTCACAATGCCGGGGCGCGCGGCGAGCAGCTCGGCGAGTCGCTCCATGGCGCCGGCTGCGCGCTGCAGCTCGCCCCACATTTCGGTCAGTGCTGCGGCCGAGGTGGCTACGATCGCGGCGTACACCAGGAATTGGCTGAGCTGCCCGGAAGTCATACGGTGTGCCAGCACTGCCTGCGCACCGAGCCAGAGCACGTAGGTGATGCCGCCGAAGACCATCATGGTACCGAGCGCCGTCAGCGCCGCCCGCATGCGGCTGCGCCGGATCGCGGCACTAAAACTGCGCTCCACCGCCTCTGCATAGCGGCGCGTCAGCAGCGGCTCGAGCGTAAAGGCCTGCACCGTCTGAATCGCGTTGAGGGTTTCATCGACCAGACTGCTGGTGTCTGCGATCCGATCCTGCGCCGCGCGCGAGAGCCCACGCACTCGCCGCCCGACGATCAGGATCGGCACGATCACCAAGGGAATCAGCACCAGGATCACGGCCATGAGCCTGGCGCTCGTCAGCGCCAGCAGCACGAGCGCGCCGATCAGATTGAGTAGCGAGCGCAGCGTGATCGACAGATTGACCCCGGAAATCGCCTGCACGAGCGTCGTGTCGGCGGTCAGACGCGACAGCACCTCGCCGGTGCGCGTGATTTCGAAGAAAGTCGGGTCCATGCGCACGACACGCCGGTACACCGCCTCGCGCAGATCCGCCACCACCCGCTCGCCAAGCCAGGTCACCAGATAGAAGCGCAGCGCAGCGAACAGACCGAAGGCCACGGCAGCGGCTAGAAAGCCCACGAAGTAGCGGTTGATGACCCCGATGTTGTTGGCCGCGAGTCCATGGTCGATGAGCTGGCGAAGTGCGATCGGCACAGCCAGCATGGCTGCCGCGGCGATCAACAGAGCCGCCAGGGCGCCGGCCAGAATCCAGCGGTGCGGGAGCAGAAAGGGCAGCAGCGCGCGCAGCGGGCGCAGCGACTTGGCCTTGGGTCGGTCTCTTATCTCGGCCATGGTGAATGATACTGGGAGGGGGCGCACACAATGCGGTACGATGGCGCTTGTCTCTAGAGCGAGACAGTGGTCTTCTATGGGGGGTTGGCGCTACCGTGCTCTATTACGCACCTTTGCTTTAACTGGAGGATCCGCTCATGGCGCTTTGGAAGGAAACCGGTTCGAATCCGAGCCCGGCTGCGAGCGGCACTGCTCCCGCCAGCAGCTCTACTATCGTCACTGAGCTGCACGGCAAGGGCCCGGATCGGCCGCCGTCAGAGCCCACTGTCTCGACAGAGGCGGCACGGCGCGCGCCGGCCCGCACCCCGGCCGTGGAATCCGTGATCGCAGCTGAACTGGCCATCGAAGGCAAGATTGTCGGCGGCGGTGATGTACGCATCGCCGGCCGCTTCAAGGGCGACGTACAAGTCGACGGCAATTTCCGCATCGATCAGGGCGCACGACTCGAAGGCCAGGTTCGCGCTGGCGTGGTGGTGGTCGCGGGCGAGCTGCAGGGCAATATCGATGCGGCCAAGCAGGTCGACGTATTGGCCACCGGGGTCATCGTGGGTGACGTCAAAGCCGCATCCATCACGGTCGCGGCGGGCTCGCGCATGCGCGGCCACGTTGAATTCGGCTGGGAAGACAAGCACGCCGCGGCGGTAGAACTCAAGGGGACGCCGCGCTCGGTATGAGCACGCTGCGCTCAGGCTCGTCGGGTGCAACGCGGGTCTGCCCGCACTGTAAGGCGACGGTGCTGGAAAGCGCGGCGGTCTGCCCGGGGTGCCGGCACCATCTGCGCTTCAGCGGCACTGGCCATGCACTCGAGCCCGTCGAAAGCTACTGCGCTCTGAGCGTCGACGGCACCATCGCGCATACGAAGGCGAGCGAGCCGAGTGAGTATTGCGTGGTGCTGGACGTGCGCAATGACCGCGGCGAACAGGTGACGCGACAGGTGGTCGGTGTGGGAGTCCTTCAAAGCGGGGAAAGGCGGCGGCTGAACGTCTCGGTGGAGATCATGCCCGTGCGGGCGCCGGCGGCCGTCAAGGCGCAGGCACCCCTCAAGCCGCCGCCTGTAGCGGCCGCGCCCAAGCCCGCCGTGGCCGCGCCCAGTTCGAGCGGTCAGGCACCGGCGGGCCCGGCGACGTCCGGCCCACAGCAGCCCGCCAATCTGGTGACATCCGCCGCCGCCGCGGCCTCGATGCAACGCCTGGGGATCATCCGCAAGCCCCGCTGAAGCCACGCCGCCCGGCGATCCGGCTAACGCTTGGGCTTGCGGAATCTGTACAGGAACTTATCGCTGCGCCCTTTGAGCTCGAAGACCTTTGCCTCGTGTGGGTCATCGGCGTTGTGCAGCACGTCGCTGGCACCCGCAAATACAAATCCGACGCTGATAACTTCTTGTTTTACAAGCTCCGGATCGATGCGATGCAGGGTGTCGGTGTCGCGGCCGCCAGAGCCCGCGGCCGCCACGTGATCCTCGACAATGAACACCCCACCCGGCTTGAGGGCATCGAAAATCGTGCGATCGAACGCCTGCATATCAGGCTTGCCGAAATATGCGTTATGCAGATCGTGGTAGTTCTCCGATGTCCAGACCACGTCCAACCCGCTCGGTAATTTGAATTCCGCGACCTCCTGACTGTCCGCGGTCACATTGTTGCAGGGGTCCGGTGCCGCTGCGGCCGAGCCGGTGTCGGGCGGTGGTGGCTCGCGTTTGACGACCGGCTTGAGGGCGATCGTGTAGAGGTGTCCCCTGGGGCCGACGATCTGGCAAAAGATGTGCGTGAAGTACCCGCCTCCCGGCATGAGCTCTGCAACCTTTTGTCCGGGCTTGATGCCGGCGAAGGCGATGACCAGTTCCGGTTTGCGATTGACATCGCGCTCGCGGTCGCGCTCGGGACGAGAGCTGCTCGCGACGGCCGCCGTGATATAGGCCGGAACATCGGCTGCCGCTGCGGTGACGAGGATCGCGGCCGCGGCGCACAGCGCAAACGCGAATCCGCTTCGTAGCTTCGTATTCATGGCACCCCCCGGTGCAGTGGAATCGTGCCGACAGGATAGCGCATCGCGGTAAGCACGGCGCATCGGCGCACGGCGCATCGCCGATCAATAGGCGGGCGCGGGCATCTGGCCGCCCAAGGCCAGCAGCAACTCCACAGTGTCTTCATTGCGCTGTGCCTGCGCGCGAACCAACCCGAGGCGCGCCTGCTGGCTCTGCCGCTGCGCTTCAAGCACTTGCAGCACCCCGGTGTTGCCAGCGCTGTAGCTGTCGCGAGTCAAGGCCAGATTTTCGCCCGACACCGTCACGGCGGTCTGCTCGCTGGCGAGAAGTTCCGCGTCGTGATCGAGCGCCTCGAGCGCATCGGCTACCTGGCCGAAGGAGCGCAGCACTACCTGCTCATAGCTCGCGAGCGAAGCACGCATCGCCTCTCTGGCTGCCCGTTCACGGGCGCGCAGGGCGCCATGATCGAACAACGGCTGAGTGAGACTGCCGTTCAGCCCTGCGGCAGTGCTGTTGGAATCGAACAAGGCGTGCAACGCCGTAGATTGCAGGCTCGCCGTGGCCGTCAGGCTGATCTGCGGGTACAGATTAGCCATCGCTATGCCCACCGCCGCCGTGGCGGCGTGCAGTTGTGCTTCGGCCTCGAGAATATCCGGTCGGCGATGCGCGAGTTCCGCGGGCAGCGCGCGCGGTAGCTCGGGCGGCAGCGTGACCTCATCCAGCTTGAAATCCGGCGCGGTCCATTCGGCCGGTGCGCGCCCGACGAGCAGTGCGAGTGCGTGCTCGGCGTTACTGAGCGCGCGCCGCAACGGCGGCAGCAGTGTTTGATCATTGGCGCGCTGGCTTTGGGCATTGAGCACATCAACACGGTTGGCACTGCCGGCTTCGAAAGCGCCCTGCACCAGCCTCAGATTGGTTTGATCGTCATCGAGCAGCGCTTCAACGCTGGTGATCTGCGCGCGCGCCGCTGCGGCGATCAGCGCCTGCAAGGCCACGTTGCCGCTCAAAGACAGGGCTGCGGCTTCGACTTGATGCTGCTGCGAGATGGCCAGCGCACGCTGCTGCTCGACCGTGCGCCGAATACCGCCGGCGAAATCGAACAGATAGCTCACGCCGAATCCGACCGAATAAAAACTGAAAGGCGGCAGCTGCTCGGAGCCAAGAAATGCCGCGCCGTATTTCTCGCGCCCGGCGCTTGCATCGAGATCCAGCCGGGGCCATTGGGCGCCCTGGCTCGCGGCCGCGAGCGCCTGCATTTGCCCGAGCGTGGCGCGGGCCGCGGCCAGATCGCGGTTGTGCTCGAGCGCCTCGCGAATGGTCGCATCCAGGCGGGGCCAATTCAGCGCCGTCCACCAGGGTTGAGAGGCTGCAGCGATCGAGGTGGCGGGCGAGGACTGCTCGCTAGCGGAAGCGGCTCGGGCTCGGCGCGCTCGGAGCGACGAAGTTCGGCCCGGCCACACAACCCCCGAGCACGGCGGCCAGCAGCAGCGCGCAGCCGGAAAGGGCGCGCCTTCGCGCACGCGCTGCGGCCGGACCGGGCGACTCAGTCCAGCGCGACAACTTTGACTCCCGCGCGGGCGCCGCGCCGGCTGCGCACCAGCAGCAACAACGGTAGCGCCAGCAGCGTCAGCAGTAACATCAAATAGAAATCATCGAGGTACGCAATCATGGTCGCCTGGGCCGTGACCTGCTGATTGAGCGTGGCGGTCGCCATGGCGGCGCTGAGCGGCGCGACGGCGTGCTGCGCCAAGCTCATCGGCGTGATGTGCTCAGCGAGCGAGGCATGCACGATCTGCGTGTTGCGCACCATCAGGCCCTGCACGGCGGAGATGACATGGGCAGCTGCATCGAGAAATGCGACATCATCGACAGCGATATAGCGGTCAGAACGAAACCGACCCCAATGATCAGTCGCACATCGAAGCGGCCGATCGCGCGAACCACGAACATCATGGCGATCAGCGTGCCGACGCCGCGCGGCGCGGTGGCAATGCCGGCCTGGAGCACCGAGTAACCCATGAGTCCCTGCCGCATCGGCGGCAGCAACGCTAGCGTCGCGAACAGCACGATGCCAACCAGGAAGATCAGGATATTGCCGGTCAGAAAGTTGCGGTCCTTGTACATAGACAAGCGGATGAACGGCTTTTCCGCGGTCAGCGTGTGCGTGAGAAAAAGATAGAAAGCCAATGCGCACACCGCCGCCTCGAGCTTGATCTCTGCAGAATTGAACCAGTCCTGATCTGGGCCACGATCAAGCATGACCTACAGCGCACCGACGAAGATGCTGAGCATCGCAAAGCCGAAGAAGTCGAAGCCCTTGCGTTGGTGCGTGGTGTCCGGGAAGTACGCCAGCACTCCGAGCACCGCTAGCACGCCGAATGGCACGTTGATATAGAACACCCAGCGCCAGCTGTAGTTGTCCGTGAGCCATCCGCCCAGCATCGGCCCGAGTGTTGGTCCGAGCACCACGCCGACGCCCCAGATCGCCATGGCCCGACCGTGCTGCTCGGGGGGATAGACATCGAACAGCACCGCCTGCGACATCGGAATCAATGCGGCACCGAACATGCCCTGCAATACGCGAAACAGCACGATCTGTTCGAGCGACTGCGCCATACCACAGAGCGCCGAGGTCAGCGTGAAACCGACGATGGAGACCAGGAACAGCGGCTTGCGGCCAAAGCGATCGGCCAGCCAACCCGTGAGCGGCGTCATGATCGCCGCCGCGACGATGTAAGAAGTCAGCACCCAGGTCATCTGGTCCTGAGTGGCCGACAGACTGCCCTGCATGCGCGGCAGCGCCACATTGGCGATCGTGTTGTCGAGCGCCTGCAGAATCGAGGCGACCATGACGGTGCCGGTGATCATGCCGCGATGCAACGGCACGCCGCCGGCAGCAGCCGGGTGTGCGTCGGCGGCTATTAGCGCTGCGCGATTGCGGGCGCGCCGTGGCCGAAGAGCTGCCGTCGGTGTTCGGTATCGACCGTGACGTCCACGCTCAAGCCGGCATGCAGCGCGACACCGTCGAGCGCCGCGTCATCGAGCTGCAGCCGCACCGGCACGCGCTGAACCACCTTGACCCAATTGCCGGTCGCATTCTCCGGCGGCAGCAGCGAGAACTGCGCTCCGGTGCCCGGACTTAAGGAAGAGACCCGGGCCTTGAAGCGACGTCCCGGATAGGCATCGATGCGAACCTCGGCGGACTGCCCTGGCCGCATGTAGGCCAGCTCGTCTTCCTTGAAATTAGCCTCGATCCAGACATCACGACTCGAAATCAGACTGAAGACCGCAGTCGCGGCGGTGATGTAGTCTCCGACCTGTAGCTGTTCGACTTTGGCACGATCGAGAGCCGCCTGGGCCCTCCTGGACCACCGGGTGCTGTTCAACGGGCAGCTCTAGATTGCCACCGAGCAAAGCGAGCACGCTTCCGACCTGCTGCTCAGCCGAGCTCAGCTGTGACTGAGCCAGCTCCAGGGCGTGCTGCGTCTGTTCGAATTGCGCGCGGGAGCTGATGCCAGACTGCAGCAGATGCTGCTGCCGATCGAATTCATGCTGTTGGTAGGCGACCGTGCCACGTGCTGCGGCGAGGTTGGCCAGTTGCTGGCGATAGCTGGCCCTGGCGGCAATGATCTGCATACGCGCGGCCGCGAGCTTGGCCTGGGCATCCTCGAGTGCGATGCGAAACGGGCGATCGTCGAGCCGAAACAGCACATCGCCGCGCCGTACGCTCTGGTTGTCGTGCACGTCGAGCTCGATGACCCGGCCGGGCACGTTGGCGCTGATGGCAGCGCGTGCCGCCTGCACCGATGAGTCATCGGTCGAAACGTAACGCCCCGAAGCCAGGTAGTACCAAAGCCCTGCGATCAGCGCCAGCACAACCCCGCCGGTCATGAACAGCCATCGCAGGCGCGCGCGCTGCTGCTTGCGCGTGGAATGTTGTGCGGCCTGCGCCGCGTTCGCTGCTGTGCAGCCGCTCCGCACGACGGCCGTCTCCCCGGCCGCACGACTCTGCGCCTTGGCGTTCATAGGGGTACTCATTTGGCCTCGAGCGCCAATAACGTGGTGTGAATGCGCTCGAGCAGATCGATGAGCTGCTCGCGCTCACCCTGGCTCAACGCCGCCAATGCCTCGCTGCGCGTCAGCTCGGCGATCTTCCAGATGCGCTCGACGATCGACTTCGCGCCGTCGCGCAAGAACAGGCAGTGCGCTCGGCGATCGACCGGATCGGGCCGACGTTCAATCCAACCGTCCTGCTGCATGCGATCGAGCGTTCGCACCAGCGTCATGGGATCAGTTTCGGTGAGCTCGGCCAATCGGGCCTGACTGATGCCTTCGTTGCGCGACAGATGCGCCAGCACCTTGCAATGAGGCAGAGTCAGCTCGAGCTCGCGCGCATTGCGCTCGAATCTCTTCGCCGAGAGACGGGATACGTCTCGAACCAGGAAACCAAAATTGCGCAGCTTGTCCACCTGATCCGCCGGGATTGGCCCGCCGTAATCTCTCGGTGGATACAATAACATAAGTTATTATATTAATCAATACTACAGCGAGCCACGGCTGCTCCGCGACCCTGGCGCGGCGCGGCGGAGGTTATTCTCGGCGGCGGTCCGCGACACTTAGCCGTAGTTGCACGGATAGTGCATGTCCGGCGCTTGATTGCCCGGCGTTACCAGATCCAAACTCATGACGAGCTCGGTTCACATTGCCTGCCACGACGCGGCCATCCTAACCGCCCGCATGCGGGGCAGCGCCTGCATTTCGCGCAGCCGCCCGTCTCTATCTTCCGTGACGCAGTCATCCAATGTCGACCCTGCGCGTTTGTTAGGCTTTAGCCATGGCGCAATCTGGAGAATTGACGATGAAGACAGCTCGAGGCTCGAAGGCCGCAGGGACCGCGCTGGCGCTGGCATTCGTGATGTTGGCTGGCTGCGTCGTGGCGCCGCCGCCACGTTACTACGGGGACACCGTCATGGTCGCCCCGCCGCCGCCGCAGGTCGAAGTCGTAGGCGTCGCGCCCGCACCTGGCTACGTATGGATCGGCGGCTATTGGAACTGGGTCGGCGGCCGTCATGAGTGGGTCGCTGGTCGATGGGAGGCGGGCCGGCCCGGCTATCGCTGGGTGCCGCATCATTGGGTCGGCTATCATGGCGGCTGGCGATTGCAGGAAGGACACTGGGCGCGCTGACCGGCGCCTAAGCGATTGATATAACTGCTCGGAGAGGGCGGCGCAGCCCGGCATCGAGGCTGCGCCGCAGCCGGCGCCTGCCACGGATTCACACATCCCCCCCGACTCCCGCACAATTCGTCCATGGGGATCCTCTGCCGGTACATCGAGCCAACCCATGAACGATCGTGTTTCCAAGACCGAGATCTACGAGCAGCTCGAAAGCGGCTTGCGCCCGCTGATGCGCGGTCAGACCGATTTTCTGGCAAACATTTCGAACTTTGCGGCGCTGCTGTTCAATTCACTGCCCAATCTGAATTGGGCCGGATTTTATCTGCTGCGCGGCACCGATCTGGTGCTTGGTCCTTTCCAAGGCAAACCCGCCTGCTCGTGCATCGCCATGGGCGATGGCGTCTGCGGCACGGCAGCGCTGCAGCGCGCCGCGGTGCTGGTCCCGGACGTGCACGCATTTCCGGGCCATATCGTCTGCGACGAGGCCTCGCTGTCGGAGATGGTGCTGCCGGTCTTCAAGGATGGACGGCTGGTCGGTGTGCTCGATCTCGACAGCCCCCTACCCAGCCGATTCGATGAGACCGATCGCGATTGCATTCAGAAGCTGCTGCAGATACTCATGGATGGCACCACGGTGCCGGAGTTTCGGCTCTCGCCACCGCAGTGACCGACCTCGATCCAGCTCGCTGGGGAGCGCGATGAGCGAAACGACGCCCGATCCATATCTCGACAACCGCGCGCGCGCCGATCGATGGTCCGGCGGGGTACGGCGTATCTCGATCACCACGCCCTGCGGCAGCTTCAAAATCTGGACGCGCCGCTTCGGCAACAATCCGCGCATCAAACTGCTGCTATTGCACGGCGGACCGGGCGCCACCCACGAGTACTTCGAACCCTGTGACGCCTATCTGCCCGCGGCTGGCATCGAGTTTTATTACTACGATCAGCTCGGGTCGTATTACAGCGAGCAGCCCGACATTGCGGCCCTCTGGGACCTCGAGCGTTTTGTCGACGAAGTCGAGCAGGTGCGTGCAGCGCTCGGACTCGATGCTGGAAATTTCTTTCTTCTGGGCCATTCGTGGGGCGGCATCCTCGCACTCGAGTATGCGCTGCGCCATCAGCAGCACCTCAAAGGCCTGATCGTCTCCAACATGATGGCGAGCATTCCGGCCTATAACGACTACGCCGAGCGCGTGCTCATGCCGATGATGGATCCGCAGGTGCTCGCTGAGATCAAGCGTCTCGAAGCGGTCAAGGACTACGCCAATCCGCGCTACATGGAGCTGCTGATGCAGCATCACTACGTCCACCACGTGTTGCGCGCGCCGCTCGGCGACTGGCCCGACCCGGTCGAACGGGCTTTCAAGCATCTGAACCAGACGGTCTATATTCCGATGCAGGGTCCGAGCGAGCTCGGCGCGAGCGGCAAACTGGCTCATTGGGACCGCAGCGCCGAATTGAATCGCATCCGCGCGCCGACCCTTACCATCGGTGCGCAACATGACACGATGGACCCGCAGCACATGCAAGCCATGGCTCGAGCACTGCCGCGCGGACGCTATCTGCACTGCCCGAACGGCAGCCATATGGCCATGTTCGACGATCAGCAGTGCTACTTCGACGGACTGATCGGCTTTCTGCGCGATGTCGATGCACAGCGCGCCTGAGCCTGCGCCCGGTCTCGAGCATTTTGGCTACCGGCAGCAGCTGCGGCGTGCGCTGAGCACGCGCGATCTGATCGTCTACGGCATGGTCTTCATGGTGCCGATTGCACCGTACTCGGTCTTCGGCTTCGTCTGGCACGATGCCAAGGGCATGGTGCCGCTCGCCTACCTTCTCGGCCTGCTCGGTATGTTCTTCACGGCCATGAGCTACGCCGCCATGTCGCAGGCCTTTCCGCTAGCCGGCTCGGTCTATACCTACGCGCAGCGTGGGCTGCACGAGATCGCCGGATTTTTTGCCGGCTGGCTGATATTGCTCGATTACATCCTGGTGCCGGCGTTGCTCTACTTGTTCAGCGCCGTGGCGCTGCGCCCGCTGCTGCCGGGGGTGCCGGAGTGGATCTGGCTGCTCGTGTTCATCGCCTTCAATGCCGCGGTGAATCTGATCGGCGTTCAGCTCACCGCGCGCATCAACGGCTATATGCTGGCGATGGAGTTACTGACGCTGGCGTTGTTCGTGGGCTTGGGGATGATCGCGCTCTACGGCGGCCAGGGCGCCGGTCGATTGACGTTCAGCCCGATCTACGACCCGCGCGCGTTTTCGCTGGCCACGGTGGCGGGTGCGACCTCGATCGCGGTGCTGTCGTTTCTCGGCTTTGACGGCATTTCGACTCTGTCGGAGGAGAGTCGCGGCGGTCGGCACGCGGTCGGCCGCGCGACGCTGTGGTCGCTGCTGCTGGTTGGCGCACTCTTCATGCTGCAAACCTGGATCGCGACCGATCTGTCGCACGGCATGCATTTCTCATCGGCCGAGACCGCCTTCTACGAGATCTCCGAGCGCGCCGGCGGGCCCTGGCTGCGCTTGGTCACTATCATCGCGACCGTGATCGCCTCAGGAGTAGCCAACGCCATGGCGGCGCAGGCCGCCGTATCGCGCATACTTTTCGCGATGGCGCGCGACCACAAGCTGCCGGCCGTGCTGGCGAGCATCCACCCACGCTATCAGACGCCGTACGTCAGCACACTGGCCGTGGCCGGCGTGTCGCTGCTGGTCGGCCTGCTGTTTTCGCAGCGCCTGGATGATCTGAGCCGCATCGTCAATTTCGGAGCGCTCAGTGGCTTTCTGCTGCTGCACCTGTCGGTCATCCATCACTACTTCATTCGCGAGCGCAGCGGCGACTGGCTGCGCCACCTGCTGTTGCCGGTGATGGGATTCCTGGTCATCGCCTTCGTGCTGTATGAAATGGACAGTGCCGCCAAGATCATGGGGGCGATTTGGATTGCCCTCGGCGCGCTCTATTACGTGGTGCTCGCCGTACTGCTCAGGCGGCCGGCCACGCTCGAACTCTGAGCCGCGCTAGGGATCCATGGGTCGGCCGCAGTGGGCCAGCACCGATCGCAGATCGCGCAGAGCCGGGAAGACTTCATTGTTCCAATCCGCGCCCTGCGCGTCGTAGGCCAGCTGCTCGAACTCGACGATCTCCTTGTCCTCGCGAAAAATATTCTCCGTGAACCACACCACGAATGGCCAGACCGCGTGGATCAGTCCCGGCACGGGGGGCTTTTTGACCGACAAGTAGCCGTAGGTGCGGTTGGTGCGCTGCTCGGCATCGAGCGGCGTATAGGCCAGCCAGACATCGAGCACCGGATCGTCGGTCATTTGAATGTCGCGACCAACCCAGACCTTGAGGCTCTGAATCGGGTAGTCGGTGCGAATGCGCATGTGATCGGCAAAGTCTTTCCGGCCCTGGTTGCGCTTGCGGACCAGATCGACGATGACCCGCTCTCCGACTGAGGGTTTACCGGCGGTGCGGCTGAAGCTGTACTCCACCTGCGCCCAATCCTCGCCGTGCTGTCGGCCGATGCATTTCGCCCGGATCGAGCCCATCTGCTTGCGGTGCATGAATTGATGGTTCATGTCGAACAGATTCTCATGCATGAAGGTGTAGTGGCAGGCCACTTCACGGTTGAGCCGTCGGGTCTTGTAATCTTGGCGCTGCGAGGAGCCAAGTCCTGCCGGCAGACGAGCCTCAGCCAGGGCCGCATCGCCCGGAAATACGAAGATCAGTCCGTCCACCTCGCGTAGCGGATAGCTGCGCACGCCGTTCGGCAGCCGCTCCTTGCCGAGATACGGTATCTCGACACATTTGCCATTCGAGTCGTAGGTCCACCCATGATAATGACACTTAATCTCATCCCCGCAGACCACGCCGAGGTGCAGCGGCACCTGCCGGTGCGCGCAACGGTTTTCCAACGCAAAGGCTCGGCCTTCCCGACCGCGATACAGCACGATCGGCTGGCCGGCAAAGCGGCGCGCAAGCGAATGGCCCGCCTTCAACTCATCAGACCAGGCGAGCGGATACCAGTAGTCGGGGTGAGCGCCGACGCGACGCAGGTCGAACGCGTTGGGTGAATTCGCCGGACGCATGCTGATGAGGTTCGAACCATCTTCCGGCATCGAGGCTCCAATCCGTGGCGCAAAGCGGGAGATTAGCGCGCCGGCATGCCCGTGGCTACCGCAACACGCGGCCGTGTGCGTATCCTGCATGCAACCATCTTGCGATTAATCGGCACCGAGACTGACCAAGTCCGTGAGATAATTGCGCGGCCATGGAACACCAATTGGCGCCGATATTTGCCAGCCTCGTCAGTGGCGCAAGCTCGCCCAGCGCGTTTGAACGCGAGCTGCTGATGCTTTGCAAGGCAGAGCCCGAGAGCGCCTGGGAAGCGCTGGCGTTGCTCGATCAGCATCATCGCCGCGGCAGAGTATCCGCGGAGCTGTGCCGCAGCGTGCGACATAAGCTCGAGCGTCAGGCACTCGGTATCGAAGAGTATCGGCTGGAGGACGCGCGCGCAGAGTGCCCCGAGCACACACCGCCTGCAGCCACGACGGCGCATTGCACGCCGCGCAGCCATTCGGCCGGCGCCGCCAACGGCACTGCGATCGCGG
>Ga0209517_10002490_pt1 | contig 25821 bp, 20 predicted proteins | sample PeaSoiMetSII2010_FD_187695 | JGI IMG/M metagenome (GOLD analysis project Ga0209517, IMG submission 187695) | Peat soil microbial communities from Weissenstadt, Germany - SII-2010 (SPAdes) (version 2) | ecosystem: Environmental > Terrestrial > Soil > Wetlands > Peat | place: Germany... | reverse complement strand
CACCCCGACCCCTGCCGGCTTGCCCGGCAGGTGAAGGAGGTCGCCGGCTAGGATCACCTGCCGGGCAAGCCGGCAGGGGTCGAGGGGGCGCTGCGCCACGCCGGGTTAGCCGCCGACCTGCTTCACCTGCCGGGCAAGCCGGCAGGGGTCGCATCTCCAGCGAGGTTTGCCACCGTAGAAAAAAGTCGCGTTCGTCCTCCCGCGGGTGTAACATTTCCCTCGAAACCTCGTCTCTTCTCTCGTAAACCCGGGAGGACGCCATGCCCTCGGCCGACGCGCACGGACTCGGGCCGCTCCTGGAGCGATCCCTCGACGGCGACCACGCCGCCCGCAACGACCTGTTCGGCCGGCTGCGTCCCTACCTGAAGGCCCAGGTCCGTTCCTGGCTGGGAGGAGACCTCGCCCGCCGGCTGGACGAGTCGAGCCTCGCCCAGGAGAGCCTGCTGCGGATCGAAAAAGGATGGCACGACTTCCGCGGCCGCAGCGTCCCCGAATTGCTCGGCTGGGTCCGGCGCATCGCTTACCACGTCACCCTCGACCGCAAGAAGGGCCTGGTCGCCGATCCGGCCGCCGCCGACCTCCAGGACCTGCCCGGCGGCGGCCCGTCGCCCCTCGACGCCGTGGTCAACGCGGAGGAGGCGCTGCGGCTGGCGGCGGCGCTGGAGCAACTGCCGGAGCCGCGCCGGGCCGTGATCGTCGGCCGGCTGATCGATGGCCTTCCCTTCGAGGAACTCGCCCGACAGATGGGCAAAACGAGCGGCGCCCTGCGCGTACTGTTCAAGCGAGCGGTGGAGCAACTGCGGCAGGTCCTGGGGGACGAGCCATGACCATCGACGACGACCTGGCGGCCTGGGGCGAGCCCGCGACCGTGTCGGCGGAACAGGCCGAGGCCGACCACTTGGCCGACGCCCTGGAGCGGCTGGAGCGCGGCGAGCCCGCCACGCCCCCGGATGACCGCCTGGTCCGCGGCCTGACGTCGGTCCACGGGCAGGCGTCGGCCTTCCGGCGCGAAGCGGGGCTGCTGGACGACGACCGGCTCGATCGCTTTGCCACGCTGGTCTCCCCGCCGCCGGCCGACCCGCCGTTGCCCGACCCGTTGCCCGGCGAGTACCAGGTACTGCGGTTGCTGGGGCGCGGCGCGTTCGGCGAGGTCTGGCTGGCCCGGGAGATGACTCCCCTGGCCCGGCTGGTGGCCCTGAAGACGCTGCGGCCGGGCGGCGACCCGGCGAGTCGGGAACAGCGGCTCGACGCGCTGCGCCACGAGGCCCAGCTGCTCGCCCAGATGCGGCCGCACCCGAACATCGTGTCCGTCTACACGTGGCGGCAGGCGGGCGACGAGCATTACCTGGTGCTGCAATACGTCTCCGGCAACTCGCTGGAAGAGCGGCTGCGCGAGGGGCCGCTGTCGTGGGAGGATGCGGCCCGCTACGTGGCCGACGTCGGCGAGGGGTTGCTCCACGTCCACGGGCAGGGCCTCGTCCACCGCGACGTCAAGCCGGCGAACATCCTCTGGGACCAGGAGCGCGACGAGGCCGTGCTGACCGACCTGGGCATTTCGATTCGGCTGGACGGCCCGGGCGGAGTCGGCGGAACGCCGCTGTACATGGCCCCGGAGGCATTCGCCGGCCGGGTCACGCCGCGCATGGACGTCTACAGCCTGGCGGCGACGCTTTTCCGCCTGACCACCGGAGCCTATCCGTTCCCCGCTCCTGACGGGTGCAAGGACTTCACGGCGCTGAGCGCGGCGCTGCGGGCGCAGATCGAGCGCGGCCTGCCCGATCCCGACCCGCGCTGCGCCGGCCTGCCGGAGCGGTTGGAGCGACTGATCCGCGAGGGGCTGGCGGCCGACCCGGAGCGCCGCCCCGACCTGGCCGCGTTCGTGGAGGCGCTGCGCGGCGGGTTGAACCAGTCGCTGGCCGACTCGCTGGCGCCCCCGCCCGGCGCGGGGCGACCGGCCCCGGTGCAGTTGCACCTGCGCATCAGCCGCGAGATGACGCCCGGCGTCTACCGGCCCGTGGCGGCAACGGTGCGCCCGGTGCATTTGTCGCGCAACATGGGCCGGGTGTCGCCACCGGAGCAGGTGACGCTGAAGACCGGCGACCGAGTGCGCGTCGAGGTGCTGACGGACCAAACGGGGTATGTGACCGTGTTCAACGTCGGGCCGAGCGGCGACCTGAGCCTGCTCTACCCCGAGGCGTCGGCGGCGCCCGGGGCGCCGCCGATGGTGTGGGCCAACCAGCCGCTGAACGTCCTCGACGTCGAGATGCAGCCGCCGGCCGGGCGCGAGCGGCTGTTCGCGGTGTGGACGCGGCGGCCGTTGCCGCTACAACCGGCGCAACTGCAAGGGATCGCGGATCGGGGCGAGATGCCGGCGTCCAGCCCGTACCAGGCGACTCGCAACATGGTGAAGATGAAGCAGTCCGTCGAGGCGATGCCGCCGGGCGAGTGGCACGCGGTGGTGCTGGAACTGGATCATGGGAACTGACGTATCCAGTGACGCGACAGCCTGGCTCCGGCGGCTATCGGCAAGTACAGTAATATCAACCGGGAAGTTGACGTGAGGTATGCACATGACGACACCTGTGATTCGAGCTTGGAATCCATCAGCGCGAGAAGAAAATGCGTTTCGTGCCACGGACGCGTCCTTTCAGTGGCTTTGCAATCTTCCCACGGACTTGCTTCGGCAATACCGTGGCAAGTGGGTTGCGGTCAAGGAGTGCAGCGTGATTTGTGCCGCGGATTCGTTGGACCTCCTGCTGCGCGAGCTAGGGGACACTGATCTGGAGACCGTCATCATCGACCGCATCGAACGGCCTGGCTGGATGGTGTACCGATGAGCTTCAGCAAACCGTGGCGAACTCTTTCCGGTCCTGACGAGCGTGAAAAACGACTGCCAGTGCTGGATGTCTATCTGCGCACCGCAGGCGGGAGCTTCGTCCGCGAGGTGTTCGTGGTCGATTCGGGAGCTGATGTGAGCATGGGGCCGAGGCGCCTGTGCGAACTCGTTGGCTTGCGTTGGGAAGATGGGGAGCTGATTCAGGTTACTGGAATCGCCCAACACGAGGAATGCGTTGTTCCGGCCACCATCCACATGCTCGACATCTACATTCGCGATGCGGGCTGTCAATTGACGATTCCATTCTGCTTCGCCGAAGGGGATGCGCCGTTGCTGATCGGCCGTGAAGGGTTCTTCGATGCCTTTCGCGTTACCTTCGACAAGCCGCAGTTCGTCACCGTCTTCGAGCTGGTAAGAAGCGTAGCTGAAGGCTCGCCATGACCTTGGGCGGGATGAGCAACCGCATCTTCGTGTCCCGCTACCTGCCGCACGTGCCCACGAAAGAAGAACTGGAAACCTTCTTGCGGCAGACGCGGCACCGGCTGGAGGCGTAAGGCGTCGGACCCAGAGCGACGTTGGCCACAAGGAGTGAGGCGGCAGGCGTTCACGCTGTGTCCTCCCGGCGGCCTCCCAGGAGTCGTTCCATGCCCGACAGACGAGAAGAGGTTGATTGGCTGAACCGGCAGGTCGTCCAGCTGTCCGAACAGGGTCGTTTCCAGGAGGCTCTCCAACTGGCGCGACAGGCAGCCGACCTTGCCCCGCAGCATCTGGGCCCCGACCACCCCGACACCGCAAGCAGCCTCAACAACCTCGGCGTCCTGCTGGATAGCATGGGCGACCTGGCGGAGGCGAGGCCCTACTACGAGCGCGCTCTGGCCATTCGCCAGAAAGCTCTGGGGCCCGACCACCTCGATACCGCAAGCAGCCTCAACAACCTCGGTTATCTGCTAAAGGCGATGGGCGACTTGGCGGGGGCGCGGCCATACTACGAGCGCGCGCTGGCCATCCGCCAGAAAGCCCTGGGCCTCGACCACCCGGACACCGCAGGGAGCCTCAACAACCTCGGCGCCCTGCTGGGTAGCATGGGCGACCTGGCGGGGGCGCGGCCCTACGTCGAGCGCGCCCTTGTCGTCTGCGAGAAAGCCCTGGGGCCCGACCACCCCCACACCGCACACTGCCTCGACAACCTCGGCGCTCTAGTACAGGAGATGGGCGATCTGATGGGGGCGCGGCCCTACCACGAGCGCGCCCTGGCTATCCGCCAGAAGGCCCTGCGCCCCGACCACCCGGACGCCGCAAGCAGTCTCAACAACCTCGGTTATCTGCTAAAGGCGATGGGCGACCTGGCGGGGGCGCAGCCCCACTACGAGCGCGCCTTGGCCATTCGCCAGAAAGCCCTGGGGGCCGAACACCCCAACACTGCACGCAGCCTCGGCAACCTCGGCGGCCTGCTGCGGGCGATGGGCGACCTGGCGGAGGCGCGGCCCTACTACGAGCGTGCCCTGGCCATCCACGAGAAGGCCCTGGGGCCCAACCACCCCGACACCGCCACCAGCCTCAACAATCTCGGCGCCTTGCTGGTTGCCGCTGGCCGGGTACAGGAAGCCTTCCCCCGGATGCGGCAGGCCGCCGCGATTGATGACCGGATGCTCGGCCAGGTCTTCACCATCGGCTCCGACCGTCAGCGGACTGCCTTCCTGCGTACCATCCAGGGCAACATGGAGATGTTTCTCTCCCTGGTGTGGCGGCACTTGCCCGGAGATCCCTCCGTGGTCCGTGCCGCCCTGGACCTGGTGCTGCGCCGCAAGGCGGTCCTGGCCGAAGCCCTGGCGGCCCAGCGCGATGCTGTGCTGGGCGGCAAGTACCCCCGCCTGAAACCTCAGCTGAACGAGTGGGTCACACTGCGCCGGCAGATCGCCCGCAAGATCCTGGCCGGCCCCGGCCCCGAAGGGCTTGCCTTGCATCAGCGACAACTCGACGAGTGGGAAGCGGCCCGGGAGCGCCTGGAGGCCCAGCTGGCGCGGCAGGTCCCCGAGATGAACCTGGAGCAGAAGCTCCGGGCGACGGACCGCCGCGCCGTGGCCCTCGGCCTGCCCGCTGGCGTCGCCCTCGTTGAGTTCGTCCGCTTCGATGTCTTCAACTTCAAGGCGCTGCCGGCTCGCGGGGAAGCACGCTGGAAGCCGGCCCGCTACCTGGCGTTCGTGCTGCCCGCCAGCGAGCCGGATGCTGTGCAGATGATCGACCTGGGGCCGGCGGACGAGATCGACCGCCTCATCACCGACTTCCGGGCCGGCATCCTGCGCGAGGGAGCCGAACGCAGCCGGAACATGGTCCGAACTACCCCCACTCCGTCGCCGTCCGTGGTCCACGGGCTCGGCCTGCCGCTGCGCCGCGCCCTGTTCGATCCGCTGGTGCCGGCGCTTGGTCAACGCCGCCGGCTGCTGCTTAGCCCCGACGGCAACCTGACGAGGCTGCCGTTTGACCTGCTACCCACCGACGAGGGTCGCCTGCTGCTCGACGACTACCAGATCAGCTACGTCGGCAGTGGCCGCGACGTCCTCCGCTTCGGCGCTGTGCCAGCCCGCCAGGGCGCCGACCCGCTGGTCATCGCCGACCCGGACTTTGACCTCGCGGGACAGACCGAGGCGGCCCACGACCCGGCGCCCCGCAAGGGGCTCTGGTCCCGCCTGTTCGGGCGCCGGCCCGCGCCGGTCGCCGCCCCTCCGCCACCTATTCCGGTTTCCCAGGCGCCGAAGGACGGGCGCCTGTCCCGCGACTTCGACCGAGGGACGTGGCACTTTGGTCGCCTTCCGGGCACGCGCACTGAAGGCACGCGCATCGCGGCCTTGCTGAAGGTGGAGCCGTGGCTCGACAGCGCCGCCCTCGAAGGGCCGTTCAAGGAGCGCTGCCGCTCGCCGCGCATCCTGCACCTGGCCACGCACGGCTTCTTCCTCCAGGACCAGCCGCACGACCCCAACCAGGAGCGCCGCGACCTCGGGGTCATGGGCGATGCCGGCCGCCTGTCGGGCCCGCTGCCGGAGAACCCGCTGCTGCGCGCCGGACTGGCCCTCGCCGGCGCCAACACCTGGCTGCGCGGCGGCACCCCGCCGGACGAGGCGGAGGACGGCCTGCTGACGGCGGAGGACGTGACCGGCCTCGACCTGCTGGACACCGAATTGGTGGTGCTGTCGGCCTGCGAGACGGGGCTGGGCGAGGTCCGCACCGGCGAGGGCGTCTTCGGCCTGCAGCGCGCCTTCATCCTCGCCGGGGCCAAGACGCTGGTCATGAGCCTGTGGAGCATCCCCGACGAGGCGACGCGCGAATTGATGGAGGACTTCTACCGCCGCCTCCTCGCCGGCGAGCCGCGTGCCGACGCCCTGCACGCGGCGCAGCAGGCGCTGCGGCGCAAGTACCCCGAGCCGTACTTCTGGGGCGCCTTCGTCTGCCTCGGCAACCCCGGGCCGCTACCTGCCCCCCCTGCCAACTCGTGAAAGGAGCCCCCATGCAACCCGTAACGACTCCCATGGCGGAGGTCTTCATCAGTTACGCCCGCGCGGAACGAGGCGCGCGGTCACTCGATCCCCAATACCTTTTTCAGATCGCCGTGGCTGAGAGTTTTGCCCTGCGCGACCTGTTGCCGCGCCTGGGCAATCGACGCCAGAAAAGCGGGATCGCGCTCGCGCGCATACCATTGCAGATCGTCGTCATCGAAAGGCATGAGCAGAGCGACCGCGTGACCGTCACGCATCACCAGCACCTCTTCCTGTTCGCCCTGGCGCATCAGCTCTTCGCACGAAGTCGTGTCCGTCCAGGTAACCATTTTCACGGTGATTCCTCCGGTGTTGGCTGCGTGCTCTTCGTGAGCACGCGAAGCACGTGGACCAGGTGCGACTCGTCGTCCACGTCGTAATAGACACGAAAGTCATCGAGACGCAGCCGATACTGACTCCAAAACGGCTGCCGCATGGCCTTGATCCGGCTCTTACTCACGAACCTGGGTTGGTGGGTCAGGTGAAGTTCGATCCCGTCCAGCACCTGCCGCTGGTCAATCGTCCGCAGGCCGCGAATGTCAGCGACCGCTGCATCAGCGTACCGAATCTCGTAGGGCTCGCTCATCTGACCTGGCCCACCTGGATCGTCATTCTAGCCCGGATCGAATGGCGCAGGAACGGCCGTACTTCTGGGGCGCCTTCGTCTGCCTCGGCAACCCCGGCCCGCTACCGCAACCCACAACGTAACCGCAGGCCGGGCACGGGAGGGCATGTCGGTCGCTCTGTCCCCAGCGTCTCCCTGAGTTGATGCAGGCTTACCTGTCGCGACTATCCGCCCGAAGGGGGCACTGGGGCGGGGACACCGGCTGGCGTCACCTGATCGTGGAACTGGCTCTTGTCGGGCACGGGCAGCCCCTGCACCTCCTCCACGATCAACTGCGCGATCGGCATGCCCGGACGGAGGAGGATCCGCGCCGGCCCCAGGTTGATCATTTCCAGCGTCAACGGCCCGCTCCAGCCGGGATGGACGGTCGGTGCCGTGAAGTGGATGAGCAGTCCCACCCGCGCCCGGCTGCTTTTGCCCTCGATCCGGGCGGCCAGGCAAGTGCCCGTCCTGTGATTCTCGGGGTGGTCGATGGGCAGCGCGACCCGTTCTCGCGTCTGGGCGAGGATGAACTGGTGGCGGTCCAGGACGTAGTGCGTGTGCGGGTCGATGCTGTACCGGCGCGAGTTCCGCTCGATGAAGACGGCCAGCGGGGTCGGCTGCATCAAGTCGTAGGCATACGTCCCGGGTTCCGGGACGGTAATCTCACTGCCGAGCGTCAGGTCAACGGCGTGGGTGTCAAACGGGCAGTAGTCGCCCTGGTGAGCCACGGTCAGCTGGCGCGGTGCCGGCTGCGGGTCGATGACGAGGCGCCCTGTGTCCAGGGCTGCGAACAGCCCTCTGTTGGAGAGGATCATCGGCCGGCTCCCGCCCACTGGCGGGTGGGCGCGCTGTCCAGCTGGTCCGCCGTCACCGTCACATACGGGCCGTTCTCCAGCGTCGTCTGCGGCAGGCGGACCAGGCAGAGGTTGCGGTCGCACTGCAGCACTTCGACCTTGATCCAGCCCGCGACGGGGCGGTCTGCGGACGGCTGGTCCTGGTACTCCAGGTCCGTCCTCTGCGCGAACAGGGACACCTCGCGCCCGCCGGCGGACCGGACGACCGCAGCCAGCTCGGAGCTGAACTGCCCGGGGAACAGGGTGCAACGCAAGCGCGCTTCCATATCCGCCACTCCCTTTCAGGAACACGGGCAAGCAGGTTTCACCAAATCTGTTGACGCAGGCTGCGGGCCCAGCGGTACACCCTTGTATTATGCCTCGGGATGGCAATCAGAAGCAAGGAGGATTGCGACCCAGCGGCCGGAAGCCCGGACTTGCGACGGCCCGCTGCTCCCGGAGGCGGAGGACGGCCTGCTGACAGCGGATTACGGAGGACGTCGTCCTTCCGGGGGTCGGGTTCGTTTCGAGGGTGGAGGCGGCGATGGCGATGTCGAGGGGGCGGATGAGGAGAGCGCAGCAGAAGCGGGGCGGCTGGCGTTGCCGCCGGTTTCTTCCGGTGGGTAGGATGCAGGGGAAGGAGAACCGCCATGATTGAACTGACTCCCGAGCAGCGGCAGGCGCTGGACCGGCAGAACGGTGAGGCCGTGCGCGTGGTCGATCCGGCGACCAAGGACACCTACCTCCTCATACGGGAGGAGGTCTTCTCGCGCAGGTCCGAGGTGGTGCTGCCGATCTCCCAAGAGCCCCCAGCCGACATGGACCCGCAGCTGTTCCGCTGCATGCGGGCGTACTGGCGTGACCTGCCGGAACTGCTGAAGGACAAGCGGAACCGGGGGAAGTGGGCGGCCTACCGCGGGGACGAGCGGGTCTGCGTCGGGAAGACGCAGGCGGAGGTCTACCAGGAGTGCTACCGCCGCGGGATGGAACGCGAGGAGTTCTATGTGGGATTAATCCAGGAAGAACCGGGGGACCTCCCGCCCTGGGCTGTGCTCGAGGTCGATCGGTCTCTGTACGAATTCACGGAGTTGGGCGAACCTCCCAGCGAAGACGGATGAAGATCCTCGACCGCCTGCCGATCGTGGAGGACCGGACGACGCTGCGGTTCGGCGACAGGCATGTCACCGTCCACCGCGGCCAGATTCTGGTGTGGCTCAGCGTCCACTTGCCCGAGGTGCTCGAGCCGGAACCGAATACCCCGAAGTTCCCGGCCCTGCTGGATACTGGCCATAATTACGACTTCGCGCTACAGCACCGCTACCTGCGGGAGTGGGCGGGGATCGATCCCCGGTCCCTCCCGCCTCTGCCGGGAATCAGGATTGACGGGCGGCCAGTGGACCGGCACGTGGTCACCGTCTGGGTCTACCCCAACGTCCCCGGCGAGCGAAAGGTCGATACCACTCGGCCGCCGCACTTGCTCAATATGCCGACGGGCATTGCCGTCTATCCGTCAGACGCGACAAACCCCGGCCCGCGGCTGCCGCTACTCGGGGGACCCACCTTCCTGTCCAACGACCTGGACTGGTGGCTCGACCCCGAGCGACGGAACATCACCGTGCAGACGAAGACGTGGCGACGGCACCTCATGCGATTGCTCTGCCGGTTCTGAATCGGAAGGCGGTATTGGAACTGCCGGAAAGAGTACAGCCTTTTCCCTCGCCGCTGCCGCAGGGGAGTCGCAACACAAACCGCGACCTGGAAGGCACGAACCGAGCCCGCGCGACCGGCTGGCCGACACCCGCTCCGCCCTCGCCGCCTTCCCGCCCGGCGCGGCGCAGAGTCGCGGGTCGCCGTCGTCGGCGAACACCTGGACTTCAAGCACATCGACCGCGGGCAGCTCGACCGCGAGGGCGACGCCAGGCGCCGGGGCCGACCACGCCGGGGATACCTGGCCCGCTTCCGGGATCGTGGCGGGCTGGTGTTGGAGGGTCGCCACGTCGATCTCGACCGGGCCGTGAAAATCGACGAGGGGGACGGCGTAGTAACCGGGAGGCAAAACCCCCTGGGTGAGCCGTCGGGCGATGGCCGCTGCCCGTCCCCATACGGCCCCGTGCAAACTTGTGAAAGGAGCCCTCATGCAACCCGCAGCGACTGCCCCGGCGGAGGTCTTCATCAGTTACGCTCGCGCGGACCAGGCCCGGGTCGTCCCCATCGCCGACCGACTCGCGGCGGCCGGCGTGTCGGTGTGGCTGGACCGCAACAAGATCGAGGGCGCCGCGCGCTGGGCGGAGGAGATCGTCCGCGGCATCCGGGCCTGTAAGGTGCTGCTGCTGATGTGCTCGGACGCCGCCATGCGCTCGTGGGCGGTCAAGCAGGAGATCCAGGTGGCCGGCGAGCGTCAGAAGGCCCTGCTGCCGGTCGTCTTGCAGCAGGCCAGCTACCCCGAGCAGGTCGAATTCTTCCTGGCCGGCCGCCAGTGGGTCGAAGTCACCGACCGCCCGGCCGAGCAGTGGCTGCCGCAGATCCTGCGGGCCCTCGAACAGGCCGGCGTCAAGCACAGCGGCGCCGCCACCTTCCCCGCTCTCCCCGGACCGGCCGTCGAGCCGCTCCCGCTCGACTGGAGCCTGCCGGGCCTGCGCGCGCTGGCCCGCTTCACCGACCAGATCTGGCCGGTGCCCGCTGACCGCGTTCCGCGCGGGGCGACGCGCTCCCTCGTGCGCGGCCTCGGCGCCCCGCAGGAGGACGTCGCGCACGGCTACCGGCTGCGCAGCCGCTTGCGCCTGGCCATCGAGTCGGAGCAGGACGGGCACCTGCTCCTGCTGGACGAGGGGCCGGAAGGAACCCTCTATTGCCTGTGCCCCTCCCACTTCGCCCCGGACACTGACCTGCCCCGAGGCCGCAGCGTCTTCCCCCAGGCGCGATCGCGCTACGACTCCTTCGTACTGACCGGTCAGCCCGGTCGCGAGCAGTTGCTGGCGATCATCACGGACCAGCCGCTCGGGCTGGACTGGATGCCGGGCGACCCGAAGGTGCCGGCGCGGGTTCTGGCGCCACCGGACGTGGAGGCGCTGCTGACCCGGTTGCGCGCCTTGGAGGGCGACCGCTGGACGGCGCTGGCCACTTACTTCGACGTGGTCAGCGGTGCTTGAGTCGAGGGGAACGCCGGTCTTCCCGCGGGTGAAGAGGAAGCAATCAGTGAGGGGGGCGAGGTGCCGGGGCGCGACTGGCCCGGCTCGTCACGGCATCATCAGGCCCCGGTCAGGATGCGGCAGGCGCTCGCGCTATGAGCTCCAGGCAGCTTTCCAGGATTCGTTCCATGCCCGACAGACGAGAAGAGATTGGTCGGCTGAACCGGCAGGTCATCCAACTGTACCAGCAAGGGCGTTTCCAGGAGGCTCTCCAACTGGCGCGACAGGTTGCGGATCTTGCCCGCCAGCATCTGGGGCCCGACCACCCCGACACCGCAGGCAGCCTCAACAACCTAGGCTACCTGCTGGATAGCATGGGCGACCTGGCGGGGGCGCGGTCCTGCTTCGAGCGTGCTCTGGCCATCCACGAGAAGGCCCTGACGCCGGACCCTCCCGACACCGCACGCAGCCTCGACAACCTCAGCACCCTGTTGGTCGCTGCTGGACGGGTGCAAGAAGCCTTACCGCGGATGCAGCAGGTCGCCGCGATTGATGACCGGATGCTCTGCCAGGTCTTCACCATCGGCTCCGACAGCCAGCGCACTGCCTTCCGGCGTACCATCCAGAGCAACATGGAGATGTTTCTCACCCTGGTGTGGCGGCATTTCCCCGGAGATCCTGCCGCAGTCCGTGCCGCCCTGGACTGGGTGCTGCGCCGCAAGGCGATCCTGGCCGAAGCCCTGGCGGCCCAGCGCGATGCCGTGCTGGGCGGCAAATACCCCCGCCTCAAACCCCAGCTGAACGAGTGGGTCACACTCCGCAGGCAGATCGCCCGCAAGAGCCTGGCCGGCCCCGGCCCCGAAGGACTCGCCGTGCATCGGCGACAGCTCGACGAATGGGAAGCAGCCCGGGAGCGATTGGAGGCCGAATTGGCGCGGCAGGTCCCCGAGATGAATCTGGAGCAGAAGCTCCGGGCGACCGACCGCCGCGCCGTGGCCCTCGGCCTGCCCGCGGGTGTTGCCCTCGTCGAGTTCGTCCGCTTCGACGTCTTCGACTTCAAGGCGGCGCCGGCTCGCGGGGAAGCACGATGGCAGCCGGCGCGCTACCTGGCGTTCGTGCTGCCCGCCCACGAGCCGGATGCCGTGCAGATGATCGACCTGGGGCCGGCGGACGAGATCGACCGCCTCATCGCCGACTTCCGGGCGGGCATCCTGCGCGAGGGGGCCGCGCGCCGACGGAACATGGTGCGAGTTGACGCCGCTCCGCCGCCATCCGTGGTCCACCAACTCGGCCTACCGTTGCGCCAGGCCGTATTCGATCCGCTGGTCCAGGCCCTTGGTCAACACCGCCGACTGTTGCTCAGTCCCGACGGCAACCTGACCCGGCTGCCATTCGAGTTGCTGCCGGTCGGCGCCGGTCATTTGTTGCTGGACGACTACGACATCAGCTACGTCGGCAGCGGCCGCGACGTCCTCCGCTTCGCCGCCGCATCCACCAGGCCAGGCGCCGAAGCTCTCGTGATCGCCGACCCGGACTTCGACCTTCACCAGACGGGAGAGGTCGCCGCTCGTAGTGACCCGATTCATCGGGTCGCGCAGTCCAAAGACCGCATGAATGCGGTCACTACGAGCAAACTGTCCCGCGACTTCACCCGGTCGGCGTACCACTTCGCGCGCCTGCCGGGCACGCGCACCGAGGGCGAGCGCATTGCCGCCCTGCTGGGGGTGCGGCCGTGGCTGGACGGCGCCGCCCTGGAAGGTCCGTTCAAGGAGCGCTGCCGCTCGCCGCGCATCCTGCACCTGGCCACGCACGGCTTCTTCCTCCAGGACCAGCCGCACGACCCCAACCGCGAGCGCCGCGACCTCGGCGTTATCGGCGATGCCGGCCACCTGTCGGGCCCGCTGCCAGAGAACCCGCTGCTGCGCGCCGGACTGGCCCTGGCCGGCGCCAACACCTGGCTGCGCGGCGGCACCCCGCCGGACGAGGCGGAGGACGGCCTGCTGACAGCAGAGGACGTGTCGGGCCTCGACCTGCTGGACACCGAATTGGTGGTGCTGTCGGCCTGCGAGACGGGGTTGGGCGAGGTCCGCACCGGAGAGGGCGTCTTCGGCCTGCAACGCGCCTTCATCCTCGCCGGGGCCAAGACGCTGGTGATGAGCCTGTGGAAAGTCGATGACGAGGCGACGTGCGAGTTGATGGAGGACTTCTACCGCCGCCTCCTCGCCGGCGAGCCGCGGTCCGACGCCCTGCACGCGGCGCAGCAGGCGCTGCGGCAGAAGTACCCCGAGCCGTACTTCTGGGGCCCCTTCGTCTGCCTCGGCAACCCCGGCCCGCTCCCCGCCGCCCCCCACGTAGCGGCGGACCTGGGTCCGACAGGGAAGGAAGATTCCGAACCTGGACAAGAAAGCTAGAAAAACGTCTTGAAGCAAGCAGGCCTGGGAGCGTAATCGAAAAGAGGGAGTGGCTGATGGAAACCTATCGATTTGATGACATTGTAGCATCAGCGGTGAGGAAGCTCGACCCCTGCCGGCTTGCCCGGCAGGTGAAGCAGGTCGATGGCTAACCGGCCGACGAGGTCATCGGCCCGCGACCCCTGCCGGCTTGCCCGGCAGGTGAAGAAGGTCGCCGGCTAGCACGGGGGGAAGAATAGGATTTTCCGCGTCCCCCTTTAGCCGGCGACCTTCTTCACCTGCCGGGCAAGCCGGCAGGGGTCGAGCGCAATCCCAAGACTTGGCCGCGCTAGCCGGCGACCTTCTTCACCTGCCGGGCAAGCCGGCAGGGGTCGGATTCCCTCACCGCTGATGCTACAGTCTCGATTTGATTGTGAAATGAGCCCATCAGACCGTCGGCCGAGGCGGACTGCTACAGGTGCTGGGGGGCATCCCAACCCGTGAAATAGGGAGAGGAGTGGTCCCGTGCCGTTTGACCAGGCATTTCAGCAATGCATCGACGCTTTTGTGCGGCGCGACTACGAGAGTTGCGCCCGACAAGCGGTGCAACTGGCGTTCACGCCTCCGGAGGAGGACCTACCGGTCCCCGCGCTCCATCAGCTCTTTCAGGTCCTGCTGATCAGCCTGCAACGAACGGGGCGGCCGGATAAGGCGGAGGAAGTTGGCTCCTGGATACTCGGCGCCATGGCGGACGAGCCCTGGTACCCGCTGCTGCTCCAAATCACCCTGGTCAAGATCGACCCAATGAAAGTCTTTCAACAGGCGGCCACCGACGAGCAGCGCTGCCAGATGCTGTTTTACGCCGGGGCCTTGATGGCCTCCCTCGAGAAGAAGGAGACGGCTCGGGAGACGCTGCTCAACTGTCTGAGGATGCCGGCCGATTGCCTGGAGCGCCGCCTGGCCCAGGCCGAGTTGGCGGACCTGGGGGTTCGCCTTCCGGCCGGCGCCGAGGCAGGAGACGAACAGGAGCTGGATCAACTCAGGGAGCAGGTCCACCGCTTTTATCACCAGGGCCGGTTCGACCAGGCCCTGCCCCTGGCGGTCCGGGCCTTGCCACTGGCCCGGACCCTCCTTGGGCCGCGGCACCCGACCCTGGTCGGTTGCTTGAACGACCTGGCCCTGGTGCATCTCCAGCTGGGCCAGTTCACCGCCGCGGAGCCGTTGTTGCGGGAAGCCCTGGAAACACGCCGCCAGGTGCCGGGCGAAAAGCATCCCGACTACGCCCTCAGCCTGGCCAACCTGGGCGAACTGTACCGCGAGATGGGCCGGTGGGCCGATGCCGAGCCGCTCCTGCAGCAGGCCCTGGCTCTGAACCGCCAGCTCCGCGGGGAAAACCACGAAGCCGTCGCCATGGACCTCAACAACCTGGGGTTGCTCTATCACCAGACGGGCCGGTTCGCGGCGGCCGAGCCGCTGTACCGCCAGGCCCTGGACTTGTTCCGCTCCCTCCACGGGACGGCGCATCCGCTCGCGGTCCGCGCTTTGAACAACCTGGCGGCCGTACTGCAGTCGCAGGGCCAGCTGGCCGAGGCCGAACCGCTGTTCCAGCAGGCCCTGGAATGGACCCGCCAGTCGGCCGGAGAACAGCACCCGGATTATGCCCTGGCCCTGACGAACCTGGCCGGCATCTTCTGGGCCCAGGGCAAGTTCGCCGCAGCTCTCCCCCTGATGGAGCAGGGGCTGGCGCTGTACCGCGCCACCCTGGGCGCCAATCATCCCGCCTGTGGCCGGACCTTGAATGCCCTGGTCGCCATCCACCATGCCCAGGGCAACTACGCGGTCGCCGAATCCCTGGGCCGGCAGGCCGTCACCCTTTGGCGCACCCTGGTGGGAGAAAATCATTCCGGTTACGCGGATGCCCTGAGTAACCTGGCCGCCGTGCTTCAAGCGCAGGGGAACTATTCGGCAGCCGAACCCCTCTATCAGCAAGCCCTGGCCATTGACCAGCAGGTTTTTGGCAAAGGCCACCTGAACTGTGCGCCCGCCCTGAACAACCTGGCCACCCTGTACATGGCCATGGGCCGGCTTGCCGAGGCCGAACCCCTCCTGGGTCAGGTCCTGGAAATCCAACGCCGGGACCTGCCCGAAAACCATCCTCAGCTGGCCGGCACGTTGAACAACCTGGGCGGGCTGTATCTGAAACAGGGAAGGCTGGTCGAGGCCGAACCGCATCTGGCGCAGGCCCTGAAAGTGGGCCGGGCCACTCTGGGCGAGGAGCACCCTTCCCTGGCAAACAGCCTGGAGCACCTGGCGGGCCTGTACACGGACCTGGGGAAAGCCGAGGTTGCCCTGGCCCTGTTCCAACAAGCCCTGGCCATCCGCCAAAAGACCCTCGGGCCCCATCATCCCGACCTGGCACTGGCCCGAAACAATCTGGCCCTTCAGTTGGAGAAGCAAGGACGCTGGGCCGAGGCCGAGGCCTTGTGCCGCCAGGTCCTGGACGAGTATCACCCCTCCGGGGGAGAATACCACCCTCAGCGGGCCCAGGCGTTGACCATCCTGGGAATGGTATACCAGGCCCGGGGCGATTATGGCGCCGCCGAACCGCTGTTTCGTCAGGTGGCGGACCTGGGGCACGCCGCCGGCGGCCCGGACCATCCGTCTTACCTGGATGGCCTGGAGCATCTGGCGGTCCTGTACCGCCACCAGGGTCGCTTTTCCGAAGCCGCGGCCCTGGCCGGGCAGGCCCTGGAACTGCACCGCCGGGCGCACGGCGAGGACCACCCCCGTACCGCCGGCCTGCTCACCTGCCTGGCGGAGGTCCACCGGGTCCAGGGCAATTACCCGGCGGCCGAACGCCAGTTGCAACAAGCTCTGGACTTGCGGCGGGCAGCGCGGGGGGAACAGCACGCCGACGTGGCCGAAGCGCTGAACAACCTGGCCGTCTTGTACCAGGAACTGGGTCGCTACGCTGCCGCGGAACCCCTATTCCGCCAGGTCCTGGCCATTGGACGGGTTGTGTGGGGGGACAAGCATCCTTCCTATGCCGAAGCCCTGAATAACCTGGCGGCCTTGTACACCGCGATAGGCCGGTACGCCGGCGGCGAACCCCTGCTCCGCCAGGCCTTGCCCCTTCAGCAGCAAGCCCTGGACATCAAGCGCCGGGCCCTGGGAGACAAGCATCCCGCCACCGCCATCAGCCAGCTCAACCTGGCCAGCTTGTGCAACGGTCTGGGGCGGTTCGCCGAGGCCGAACAACTCTTGTCCCAAGCCCGGGATACCTGGCAGGCCCTCGGCGGCCCCTCCCATCCCGCCCTCGCCACCTGCCTGAATAACCTGGCCCTTCTGAAACACGCCCAGGGCGATTACCCCGCCGCCGAAACCCTCTTTCGCCAGGCCCTGGCTATTCAGCAAGCCGTCCTGCAGGAAACGCACCTGGACTATGCCGGCACCCTGGTCAATCTGGCTGGCGTGTGCCTGGCCACGAGTCGGTTGGCCGAAGGGTTCGACCTTCTGGAACGAGCGGCCGTCTTCCAGGACCGCACCACAGGCCAGGTTTTTGCCATCAGCTCGGAAAGTCAACGGCTGGCCTTGCTGGACAGCCTGCGCGGCAACCTGGCCATTTTCCTGTACGCGGTGCTGCGGCATGGCCGGGACTTTCCCCGCTTCCAGGGCGTCGTCTACGACCTGATCTTGCGGCGTAAGGCCCTCGCCGCCGAGGCCCTGGCCGTCCAGCGTGATGCCCTGCTGGGAGGGCGCTACCCGGAACTGGAGCCCAAGTTGCGCGAACTCATCCTCCTGCGCCGCCAGACCGCCCGCCGGACCCTGGCCGGCCCCGGCTCCGAAAGACCGGACGTCCATCAGAAACTCCTGGAGGACTGGAATGCCCAGAAAGAACGCCTGGAAACCGAACTGGCCCGGATTCCGGAAATGAATCTGGAGCAGCGCCTGCGCGCGGTCGATCGGCAGGCCGTGGCCGAGGCCTTACCCCAAGGCAGCGCCCTGGTGGAATGGGTTCGTTTCCAGGAGTTCGATTTCCAGGCTCGGCGCGCCCACCAGGAAGCGCTCTGGAAACCCGCCCGCTACCTGGCCTTGGTCCTGCTCGCCGGGAAGCCGGACAACGTGCAGCTGATTGACCTGGGCGAAGCAGAACCGATCGACCAGCTGATCGCCGATTTCCGCTCGGGCCTCACCGGGGAGGCGGAACGTCGCCCCGGCCGGAAGATGGTCCCACACCGTCCGGAGTCTGTCTCCTGGCTGACACGTCTCTGGCGCGGCCTTAGCGGTGGCCGGAAGATGGTCAAACGCGGTCCCGAGCGTGTCTCGGCCTCCCGAGAGGGCGCCGGCCAGCGTTTGCGTACCGCCGTGTTCGACAAGCTGATACCCGCGCTCGGCGGACACCAGCGCTTGTTGCTGGCTCCGGACGGCGACCTGACCCGCCTGCCGTTCGAGGTGCTGCCCGCCGCGGACGGGCGTCCGCTAATCGACACCTACCAGATCAGCTACGTCGGCTGTGGCCGCGACGTCTTGCGTTTCGGGGCCAAATCCACCGGCCAACCCGCCGACCCGCTGGTGATCGCTGACCCAGACTTCGACCTCGACACCCAAACAGCGGCCAGGCAGTCAGCCTCCGCTTCTCCGGTGGCGTTTCCCCCGCCGGCACCCACAACGGTTGCGGACCTGGCTGGGCGCCGTTCCCGCGACTTCGACCGCGACAAGTATCACTTTGGCCGCTTGCCGGGCACGCACACCGAAGGGGAACGAATCGCCGCCCTGCTGGGAGTGCAGCCCTGGCTGGAGCAGGACGCCCTGGAAGGCCGGCTCAAGGTGCAGTGCCGCTCGCCGCGCATCTTGCACCTGGCCACGCACGGCTTCTTCCTCCAGGACCAGCCCCGGGACCGCAACCGCGAACACCGCGACCTCGGCGTGATTGGTGGTGAGCCGGGTGGTCTTGGCCGGCTGTCCGGTCCGCTGCCGGAGAACCCCCTGCTGCGGGCCGGCCTCGCCTTGGCGGGCGTCAACACCTGGCTGCGGCACGGCTTGCTGCCGCCGGAAGCGGAGGACGGTCTGCTGACCGCCGAGGACGTCTCCGGCCTGGACCTGCTGGACACCGAACTGGTGGTGCTGTCGGCGTGCGAGACGGGACTGGGCGAGGTCCGCACCGGCGAGGGCGTCTTCGGGCTACAGCGCGCCTTCATCCTCGCCGGCGCGAAGACGCTGGTCATGAGCCTGTGGAGCGTCCCCGACGAGGCGACGCGCGAGCTGATGGAGGAATTCTACCGCCGCCTCCTGGCCGGCGAGGCGCGTGCCGACGCCCTGCACGCGGCCCAGCAGGCGCTGCGGCGGAAGTACCCCGAGCCGTACTTCTGGGGCGCCTTCGTCTGCCTCGGCAACCCCGGCCCACTACTGCCGGTCGCCGGGCATGTCAGCCCCATCCCGCCGTGTTGACCCACCCTCAGCGGACCGTGCTGAGGAGGTAAAGGACAACCTCTTTCGTCCTCTCGCGCTGAAGGAGCTTTTCGACCGCGTCTCGCAGACCGGTTTCGTCCTGAATATTCGAGAAACTTTCTCCCTCCGGAGTCGATACTGCCGCCGGCCACGGGCCGGGCACCGGCGTGGTCACCCGGAACAGCAGGTGGGTATAGCCGGTCTTCGGAACCCGCAGGTAACAGTTGTGCCGGACCTTCTCGATGGCCCCGGACACTCCGAGCGTGTCCACGTAGAACTGGATCGCCCCATTCGTTTTGGCGTCGATATCGCCGGCCGCGTCGTACAGCATCTCCCTGATCCCGCGGGGCGGAGGGGTTACGGATGAGAGGTCCGGCCAAAGGCTGTTTGGCATCACAGCGCCCTCGCAATCAGAGGTTCCAGCGAAACACGACCGGAAGATGGTCCGACGCGGTTTGCCGATCGGGCAGGCCATCCGCGTCGAGCAGCGAGATGCCGCCGACTTGGGTGACGATCCGCAGTTGGTCTTCCGGGAAGCGAGCCGACTCTTCGGGTCGCAACACCACCTGATCCAGCATGTGCCACCCCAGTTCGCGAGCGCTTTCCCCAATCCAGTAGTGGGTGGCGGCCCCGGCCTCTGCCTGCTGCTGCCCGTACAGCCGCCACGTGGGGTTGTAAAAGAAGTCGGCCGCCACTCCCGCCCCCCGGACCTTCCGGGCGGTACTGCTTCCTATCGTCCGCACCCCGATGGCGTGCAGTCCGTCCGAGTCGGTCACGGCGGACTCGAACGGGTGGGCGTTGAAATCCCCGGTGATTACGGTGCGGCGGTGCCCCCGTGACGCTTCGCAGCGCCGAACCGTATCGGCGACCCGGCGGAAGAACACCCTCCGCGTGCCGTCGTCGTAGTTGCGCCGATCGTATCCGTGAAGGAGGACCACGAGCCCTTCTTGCCCGGAAGGGGGCGTCAACCGCCACAAGCCGGCTCGATCCGCCAGGCGATACCGCCGCAACTTCAGCGCGTGGTTTGCACGAGTGAACACCCCAAACCGCTTCGGCGACCGCCTCTTGAACAAGCCGTCGTTCAGCAGCAGGCCCGGAAGCTGACTCACCCCGAAGGCGTACTCGACCAGCAGAACCACATCGATCTGGAGTTGGCGGACGAGATTCTGCACCAACCCATCGAGCGGTTTCTTATCGACATTCCAAAGCAGGAATGCTGCCACGTGCCGCTCATTTCTCGCACAGCAGTAGTCACGTCTTGGCCATTCGGCCAACCCCAACGGCATGATACAGCCATCGAAGGCCCTCTCGCTACCCCCTTCTTCATCACCAGGCAGGCTCCGGTTTCCCGCACCACCCGGTCCAGCGATGCGCCTGTGGACACTATCCCAGACAGCGATGCCTGGTCAACGCGAGGCACGCGCCCGGAGTTGCGACGGCCCACTGCTCCTGGGGTAGGTTGCATCAATCCTGGGTATCGTATCATTCCGCCGGGGGAGAAAACCGCGTGAGCCTCTCGATGACCTGCCGCTGACGGGGATACAGCCGGCACAGCTCCTCTAGGCCTGGCATCTCGAAGTCGGCGAAGTCGAACCCGGGCGCCACGGTGCAGCCGACCAGGGCATAAGACCGGGTGTCGTTCACGGTCGCGCCGAAGAGACAGCCCGCCTTGACGACCGCCTGCGGCACTTCACCGGCCCACAGGTCCCGGCCGACCTCGATCGTCGAGTAACGGCCCTCCGGATCGATCACGTGGAGCGTCAAGGGGGAGCCGTCGTAGAAGTGCCACACCTCGTCCTGCTTGATGCGGTGCAGCGCCGAGAAGTCTTCGCCCTCCAGCAGGAAGTAGATCGCCGTGGAGAACGCCCGGTCGCCGCCGAAGCGGCGCGGCAAGCCGGCTGCCGCCAGCACTTCCTCGGATCGGTAGTTCTCGCGGAACCAACCGCCTTCCGGGTGCCTGCGGAGTTGCAGCCCCTCGATCCACAGTTTCGCGCCGGTCACGGAGGACTCCTGGGGGTTGTTCGCGGCTTCTGGAGGGGCCACGATCACTCGCGCAGCCAATCGGTCAGTATCCGGGCGTCCTTGGTGAAGCACACTTTCGCGGTCTGCAATGAGCGAACGGCCGGCGCGCCCTCACCGACTCCGGCGAGGAGGACCCGCCGCGGCGAGATCTCGCCCAGCACGTCCTTGACGTCGCCGAAACTTCGCAGCAGACGGGGCAGGATGCTGGCGGCGTTGATCGGGCGCCCCTCCGCGGCGAAGAGCGGCAGGAAACTGAGCAACAACTCCTCGGCCGCGACGCCGTCCACCTTCGGCTCCACCGCCGCCGCGAAACAGGCGACCAGGGCGGCGTCGCGCCGGGCGCACAGGATCACCCGCCGCGGCTTGACCTTCGCCGTCACCTTCTCCAGGGCCGCCAGCACGTCGGCGACGCGCATCCCCAGTAACGATTTGCCGACGAGGAAGGCGTTGTAGGCGATGTTCTCCTCCACCCCCGCCAGTGGGTCAGCGTAGTCGTGGCCCTTCACGGACAGGTCGGGTCGCTGTTTGCCGACGCCGCGCGGCTCGACCACCGCCACCGCTCCCCGGTCCGTCAGCGCCTGCAACAGGTCCTTCTCCTCCCGCCAGTCGCGCGACTCGTTGCCGTTGACGCAGACGATCAGGGTCTGTCCCGCCGCGCTCACCGGTTTGATCTCGACGACGGCCGGGGCCGCCGCCTCGGGATCGAGGCGGAGCAGGTCGCGCAGGGGCAGGCGCGGCGATTTCTTCTTCTTGTTGAACTCTTCCAGGGCCAGGGGCAGCAGCGGCCGGGAGCGCAACGTGAGGTTGACCTGGCCCTCGGCACACACGTGCAATTCCTTGGCGGGCCGCGGCTTCACCGCGACCTCCTCGGCCTTCTCTTCGCCCTTGCGCCCGGCCAGCCGGCGGTCGAAAAAGTCGTAGACCGCCTTTCGCAAGGGCAGCGTCAGGCCGTGTTTTTCCGCCGCCTCGACGCGCTCCAGGCACTCGCCGGCACCCGCCGTTTCAAAGAGCCGCTTCGCTTCCGCGAACGATTCGCGCGCCCCCTCGATGGGGAAAAAGTCGTGGACGGCCGCGCCGAGCAGCGTCGGCCGCGGGGCGCGCAAAGCAAGCAAGCCGGCGTGATCGATCCCCTCGCTGACGAAGCCGAAGACGTCCTGCTCCGGGTCGGCGTCGGGGTCGTCCGGGACGCGGTTGGCCATGCGCCGCGGCAGCGTCGTGATGTAACAGCAGATCGCGGCCGCCGTAACGCGCGGGTCGAGCGCCCCGATGTAGGCGGTCAGCGTGCCGCCGCCGGAGACGCCGACGCAACCGAGCCGTTTCGCGTCCACCTCCTCCAGCGACGTCAGGTAATCGAGGCCGCGGAAGCCGTCCCAGATGCGGTAACGCGCCAGGCTGCCGCCGAGCAGGTACAGCGGGTTGCCGAGGACTGCGTGCTCTCCACAGCCCAGGCCGAAGCGCGAGCGGCCCCGCTCCGCGTCCCAGAACTGACTCCGCTCGCCCTGGCCGACCGGGTCGTAGGTCAGGACGACGTAACCGCGCTTCGCCAGGTTGACGTGCAGCACCTGGTAAGGGTCGGCGGCCTTGCCCGTCGCCGAGTGGCCGCACGGGCTCAGAACGCCGGGAAGGGCGGCGGCGACCTTCTTCGGCCGATACAGCAGCGCCGACACGAAGTATCCGGGGAAGCTCTCGAAGACGAGCTTCTCGATATGATAATCATCCCCCTCGATCCGCCCCGTCTTCTTGACGGGAGGCGGCCCCTTGGCTTCGGGGAAGCCGTCGAGGAGGCGGAGGAACGTCTCGCGGAGGGTCTTCTGCAGCGCCTCGAGGTCGGCCTTCGATTGGACCGCGGCGAACCGTGTGCGGCGCTTCTCCTGCTGACGGGCGGCCAGGTCGAGCAGCTGGCGGTGGACGTCCGCGCCCCGTGGCTCGTCCGCGTGGAGCAGGCCGGCCGACGCCGCGAGACTCACGGAAAGAAAGTCTCGCCGGGAGAGAGATGGCATGATTGTTCCTCGACCAAGTACTCCTCGTGCGACCCCTGCCGGGCAAGCCGGCAGGGGTCGCACAACACCTCCCAGGATCCTGCACTAGGTCTTGCCGAGGCGCTCAGTGAGTCGCTTCAGGTGGTCGGCGTTCTGCCCCTCTCCCTTGAAGGGGTTCGGCGGCGGCTTTCCGCCGCGGCCTCCTCCCCGCCCGCCGCCGGCGCCGCCGCGGCCACCGTCGCCGCCGTCGCCTGCCCAGCGGTATCCGACCGCCTCCAACTTGTCCTTGTCATCCTTCAGCACGTCTTGCAGCTTCTCGAGTTTCTCCTTGGCTTCGTCTTCCGACACTTCCTCCGCGTCAGCCAGCCCCTTCAGCTGCTCCTGGACCTGCTTCCGCTGTTCGTCGGTGAGCTTCACCGTCAGCGGCTTTTCCGTCAGCAGGTCGAGCTTGCTCACCAGGTTGGCGAGCTGGGTCTTGGGGTTGGGGCCAGAACCCCCCGGGCCACCCCCCGGGCCACCGCCGGGCATGCCGGGCATCATGCCGCCGCCAGGCATCATGCCGCCGCCGGGCATCATGCCCCCGCCCCCCCGGCCAGCCATCCCGCCGCGAGGAGGCCCGTTAGCAGCGCCCTCGGGAGCAGTGGAGTTCGCCGGCTCCTCCTTCTTGATCTCGTTGCCGACCACGCCCATGAAGATCACCCCCGCCGCCAGACCCAGGCCGAGGCTCCCCACGATGCTGACCGCGATCCCCGGCACCTTCAGCCGACCCCCGGGGACCGCGTACAAGCCGACCGAGAGCGCGATGACCACCGCGCCCGCCGCCGCCAGGTAGTAGTAGAACTCCTGGCTCCTCCAATCCAACGACGTGAACATGAATGACCCTTTCGTGCAATGAGTCCGCGCCGGCCCCAGGGGACAGGACGAGTCAGGGGCCGTCACCCAGCGAGATTGTCGGCGCCCCCTCGCCAAGGGGCAAGGGAAAAGTGCGCAGGAGTGTGACAAGTTGTCACGCCGCGGCCGTCCCGCCGTTCCCTTTCGGCAGCCGTCGCCCCGGCCCCTGCCGATCTCGTCACCGGTCGATCCGCGCAATCCCTTGCCCATCTGAGCTTTGGAGCATCGTACCTGACATCTGCCACTTTGGCACCATCCTTGCATGAGAAAGAGACAACCAGGAGCATTTCATGGACATCAACCGCTTTACCGAGAAAGCCCAGCAAGCCCTTCAGTCCGGCCAGGCGCTCGCCGTCCGCCGCGGCCACCAGCAGATCGACGTGGAGCACCTGCTCCTGGCGCTGCTCGAGCAGGAACCGGGACTCGCCGTCTCCATCCTGCGCAAGGCCGACGTGGACGTGAACACCCTCCGCCAGCGCGTGGAGCGCGAGTTGGACAAGGTGCCGCGTGTCAGCACCGTCAGCGGCAACGAGGACCGCGCCTACCTCAGCGGCCGCCTCAACCGCCTGCTCACCAAGGCCGAGGACGAGGCCAAGCGCTTCAAGGACGATTTCGTCTCCGTCGAGCACCTGCTGCTCGCGGCGACCGACGACACCGCCGCCGCTGGCCGAATCCTGAAGGACCTGGGCGTTACCCGCGACCGGCTCATGTCCGCACTGCAAGAGGTCCGAGGAAACCAGCGCGTGACCACACAGAACCCCGAAGCCACCTACGAAGCCCTGGAGCGCTACGGCCGCGACCTGACGCAGCTCGCCCGCCAGGGCAAGCTCGATCCGGTCATCGGCCGCGACGAGGAGATTCGCCGCGTCATCCAGGTGCTGTCGCGGCGCACCAAGAACAACCCGGTCCTGATCGGCGAGGCCGGCGTCGGTAAGACCGCTATTGTCGAGGGCTTGGCTCAACGAATCGTTCGGGGCGACGTGCCGGAGGGGCTCAAGAACAAGCGCATCGTCGCCCTCGACATGGGCGCCCTGATCGCCGGGGCCAAGTTCCGCGGTGAGTTCGAGGAGCGCCTCAAGGCCGTCCTCAAGGAAGTGCAGGCGTCGGAGGGTCAGATCGTCCTGTTCATCGACGAGTTGCACACCGTCGTCGGCGCCGGCAAGGCCGAGGGGGCGATGGACGCCGGCAACCTGCTCAAGCCAATGCTCGCCCGCGGTGAATTGCATTGCATCGGCGCCACCACCCTCGACGAGTACCGCAAACACATCGAAAAGGACGCCGCCCTGGAGCGGCGCTTCCAGCCGGTGCTGGTCGATCAGCCGTCGGTCGAGGACACCATCAGTATCCTGCGCGGTCTGCGCGAGCGCTACGAGGTCCACCACGGCGTGCGCATCAAGGACGCGGCCCTGGTGGCGGCGGCGGTGCTGTCCAACCGCTATATCAGCGACCGCTTTTTGCCCGACAAGGCGATCGACCTGGTGGACGAGGCGGCCGCCAAGCTCAAGACCGAGATCGACTCGATGCCGGCCGAGTTGGATGAGGTCAACCGCCGCGTCATGCAGCTGCAGATCGAGGAGACGGCGCTGAAGAAGGAGAAGGATCCGGCCTCGCAGGAGCGGCTCGGCAAGATCCAGAAGGAGCTGGCCGACCTGAAAGCGCAGGCCCAGACGCTGCAGGCCCAGTGGCAGGCCGAGAAGGAGGCGGTGCAGCGGCTGCGCAACCTGCGCGAGGCCATCGACAAGACCAAGCAGGACATCGACATCGCCAAGCGCGACGGCGACCTGAACAAGGCCGCCGAGCTGCAGTACGGCACCCTCTTCGGTCTGGAGAAGAAGCTCAAGGAAGAGGAGGAGAAGCTGGCGCAGAAGCAGGGCCAATCGCACCTGCTCAAGGAGGAGGTGGACGAGGAGGACATCGCCGCGGTGGTCAGCCGCTGGACCGGCATCCCGGTGTCGCGGCTGCTGTCGGGCGAGGTGCAGAAGCTGTTGCACCTGGAGGAGGAGCTGCACAAGCGCGTCATCGGCCAGGACGAGGCGGTGACGGCGGTGGCCGAGGCGGTGGTGCGCGCCCGCAGCGGCCTAAAAGACCCGAATCGGCCGATCGGCTCGTTCATCTTCCTGGGCCCGACCGGCGTCGGCAAAACGGAGCTGGCGCGGG
>Ga0209517_10002487_pt1 | contig 25848 bp, 31 predicted proteins | sample PeaSoiMetSII2010_FD_187695 | JGI IMG/M metagenome (GOLD analysis project Ga0209517, IMG submission 187695) | Peat soil microbial communities from Weissenstadt, Germany - SII-2010 (SPAdes) (version 2) | ecosystem: Environmental > Terrestrial > Soil > Wetlands > Peat | place: Germany... | reverse complement strand
TGCATTGCTGTGGCCCGCGGGATCGCCTGTCTGGGGCCGGTCACGCAGGCGGGTTGCGGCGCCCTGTGCCCGAGCTACGACCGCGGGTGTTACGGCTGCTATGGTCCTATGGAAACTCCCAATACCGCCTCACTCACGAACCAATTCCGGGTTCTGGGGCAGGCTGACGATCAGAATGTCCGCGCTTTCCGGGGATTCAATGCCTGGTCATGGCAGTTCCGCAAGGCTAGCGAGGAGTGTGAACACAAATGACCGGGCGCGGAACAAAAACCATTCGAGTCGACACGCTGGCCCGCGTAGAAGGGGAAGGCTCCCTCTATATCAAGCTGGTAGGCGAACGAGTCGCCGACGTAAAGCTGAAGATCTACGAGCCTCCCCGATTGTTCGAAGCGTTTCTGCGAGGGCGTCATTTTTCTGAAGCGGCCGACATCACCGCACGGATATGCGGCATCTGTCCGGTCGCGTACCAAATGAGTGCCGTACACGCGATGGAGCGTGCTTTGGGCGTCCGTGTTGACCCGGCGGTACGGCTTCTTCGCCGACTGTTCTACTGTGGTGAGTGGATCGAGAGCCATACCCTTCACGTCTACATGCTGCATGCCCCCGATTTCCTTGGATATCCAGACGTGATCGCGATGGCGGCACATCATCGAGCTGTAGTCGAGCGCGCCCTGCGGCTGAAAAAGATCGGCAACCGCATCGTGCAATTGCTGGGCGGTCGCGAGATTCATCCCATCTCAGCCGCGGTGGGAGGTTTTTATAAGACTCCTAACAAACAACAGTTGAGTGAACTAGTTCCTGATTTGGAGTGGGCACTCGAAGCTTCGCTCGAAACCGTGCGCTGGACTGCCTCTTTCGAGTTTCCGAACTTCGAGCAGGACTACGAGTTCGTCGCTCTGCGGCATCCGGAAGAGTATCCCTTCAACGAAGGACGCCTCGTGTCGAATCGCGGCCTCGATATCGATGCCGCAGAATATGAGGACCACTTCGTGGAGCTACATGTGAAGCACTCGAACGCCTTGCACTCGGTGGTGCGTGGGAGGGGTTCGTATCTGGTTGGTCCCTTGGCCAGATTCAATCTGAATTTTGACAAGCTTTCCGAAGTCGCTCGCAGCGCTGCGCTAGGTGCAGGCCTTCGGCCACCCGTGAAAAACCTGTTCCGCAGCATCGTGGTGCGTTCGGTCGAGTTGGTCTTCGCTTGCGCGGAGGCCTTGCGAATCATTCAAGGGTACGAACCGCCAGCCTCGCCTCGAGTCGACGCACCAAACCGGACTGGAGTAGGCCAGGCGATCACGGAGGCGCCTCGCGGCATTCTCTATCATCGCTATGCTCTCGACGACCGCGGACTGATTGTCGCGGCGCGAATCGTGCCGCCCACGTCTCAAAACCTTCGACAGATCGAAGACGATCTTCGCGAATATGCTGCGCGCCTGGTGGCTTGGCCGATCGAAGAGGCAACCTGGAAGTGTGAGCAGGCAGTACGCAGTTACGACCCATGCATTTCCTGCGCGACCCACTCGCTGAGAGTGGTAGTGGAGCGGGAAGAGGTGGCGGTGGACTGAACCATGCTGGTCATCGGCTACGGCAATCGGGACAGAGGCGATGACGGTGCCGGAGTAATGGTCGCGGAGCGTCTGCGGAAACTCGGCTTCGACGCACGGATCCTCACCGGGGAGGCGCTCGATCTTATTGAGGCATGGCGTGGGGCGGACGACGTGGTTGTTGTGGACGCGGTGGAGTCCGGCGCACCCCTTGGCAAAGTGTGGGTGTGGGACGGCCGAACGGAGAAGATTCAGGGGAGTCTGCCGATTTCAACCCACGGGTTCGGCGTAGCAGAAGCGATCAACCTGGCAAGCATTTTGGACTGTCTCCCGAAGCGACTGCGGGTGTTCGGGATCGAGGGACGACGATTTGATGTAGGCGGTGAGATCTCACCCGAGGTGGTGAGCGCAACGGAAGAAGTGGCGAAGCGGATCGCCGGGGAAAACAGCACGCGGTCCGCCTCATTCAATGCGAGTCCAATCTTGACCTTCAATGCTGAATGACCTTCGTGATTTGCTCGAAGGCCCAGTCAATTTCCTGACGACTGATGACGAGCGGTGGTGCGATGCGAATCACGCGGTCATGCGTTTCCTTGCACAGGATTCCTTGCTCCTTGAGAGCCTCGCAGTAAGGGCGCGCTGGGCTACGAAGTTCAATGCCGATCCACAAGCCTCGGCCCCGCACCTCCTTGAGATCTGAGCTGCGTAGCGTTTGCAGCAGGCTCAGGAAATATGCGCCTAGTTCGGCGGAACGTTCCACCATCTTCTCTTCGATGAGAACGCGCAGCGCGGTTCTCGCGATGGCGCAGCCCATGGGATTGCCGCCGAAGGTGCTGCCATGATCCCCGGGCCTGTACACTCCGAGAATCTCACGCGACGCCAATACGGCCGAGACCGGATAAAACCCTCCAGCGAGCGCCTTGCCAATGATCAACACATCGGGCGTGACGGCTTCGTGCATGTAGGCGAAGAGCTTGCCGGTTCGGCCCAGGCCGGATTGAATCTCGTCGGCCATCAGCAATACCTGATTCTTGCGGCAAATTGCTGCCGCCTCCCGCAAGAATCCTTCGGGAGGAATCACGATTCCCGCCTCGCCCTGAATCGGTTCCACCAGAAAAGCGCAGGTGTTTGGTGTGATCGCTTCGCGCAGGGCGCGAGCGTCGCCGAACGGAATGACTTTGAATCCCGGAGTGAATGGTCCGAAGCCCTCGCGATACTGTTCGTCGGTAGAAAAGCTCACGATTGTGACCGTGCGACCATGAAAATTGTTGGCGCAGACAATGATTTCGGCTTTGTCCTGGGGAATGCCCTTGATCTTGTAGCCCCACTTGCGGGCCGTCTTGATGGCCGTTTCCACAGCCTCCGCGCCCGAGTTCATCGGGAGAACCATGTCGAACCCGGTTAGCTCATGGAGTTCCTTGTAGAGCAGCGGAAGTTGCTCATTGCGAAATGCACGCGAGGTCAAAGTAACTTTCTCGGCCTGCTCCTGCAGGGTTTGCAGAATCTTGGGATGACAGTGTCCCTGGTTCACCGCGGAATATGCAGCCAGACAATCGAGGTAACGGTTGCCTTCGACGTCATACACCCAGACGCCTTGCGCACGCTCGATCACCACGTCGAGCGGATGATAGTTATGAGCGCCGTACCGGCTCTCGAGTTCGACAAAATCCTGGGTGTGCAAAGGTTGCTCTATGAGGTGCGTTGCCATAAATTCCTTTCGCAGGATCTCCCGTTCATCTCGTTTCCGACCGCCAGGCGTTTCCCGCCGGCCGCTCTTGATCCAATAACATCGTCAACAGCGCCATCCGCACATAGAGCCCATACCTGGCTTGCCGGAAGTACATGGCTCTGGAATCGGCGTCAACTGACTTGTCTAACTCGACCGTGCGGGGTAACGGATGAAGGATGAGGGCGTCGGCCTTCATGCGCTGCAAAACGGTCGAATCAATTGCATAACCTCTGAGGGAGTTCGCATCCCGGACTCGTTCAGGCCGGATTCGCGTCTGGTAAACCACGTCCACCTCGCCAATCACTCGGTCAATATCCGACTCCAGTTCGTAACGGACACCATGCTCGTCGAGATAGTTCAGGATGTCCGGCTTCATCTGAAGCTGCGGCGGACTTACGAAAAACATTTTCACGCGTTCGAATTTGGCCAGCAGATAGGCCAGCGATCGCGCGGTGCGGCCCTTATCCAACTCGCCAATAATGGCAACGCTCAGGCCATCCAGCGGGCGCTGCCGGTAGATCGTGTAGAGATCAAGCAGGGCCTGCGTCGGATGCTGCCCACCGTTGCCATCACCGGCATTAATCACCGGTACTGGCGACACTTCCGCAGCGCGACGGGCGCCATGGTCTTCGGGATGCCGGATGACAATCACGTCCGAATAACTGCCGATAATCCTGATCGAATCCTCGACCTGCTCGCCTTCGACTTCCGAGGAGAACGCGCCCGCATTCTCGGTGGACAGGACCCTCCCACCAAGACGATGCATGGCAGCCTCGAACGAAAGTCGGGTGCGCGTAGAAGGCGCGTAGAAAAGAGTGGTCATGATGCGGTTCTGGTAGTCGAGCGAACCGCCACGCGCGACTACGCGCTCCATGCCGCGTGACCGGTCGAATAACTCCATGAGCAGGGGAACCGTGAATTGCTGAGATTCGACGACATGTTTCAGTGGCGTCCCACCTCTCAGTGGTGAGTCCAACGTCTGGGCTGGCTTACGAGGAGTGATCGTCGCCTGTGGCATTAGCGTCCTCCCACTGGAAGTTCAAATTCCGTATTCAGTTTGATTTCCAGACGGTCATGATTGGAAAACACATGGGTTCCTGCGGATCCGACGACCGACTCGCACAGATTCGCGCAAGAAGTAATGATGGCCTCTTTGCCTCCATGGCTTAAGAAGCGCAACACAGATTCGATCTTCGGACCCATGTTCCCGGGCGGAAAGTGGCCAGCGTTCGCGTACCGCTCCAATTCAACTGCACCTACCCGCCCTAGCGGACGCTGCGTGGGCTTCTTGTAGTCCAGGTATACATAGTCGGTGTCGGTGGAAATCACGAACAGATCTGCTCCAAGGTGTGAGGCCAGCAGCGCGGAAGCGCGATCCTTGTCGATAACAGCTTCCACGCCCTCTAATCTGCCATCTCTCCAGATCACGGGTATCCCGCCGCCTCCGCAAGCGATCACCAGCACGCCCTCCTTGACCAGATCGCGGATGACCTCCAGTTCCACGATCTCGATCGGATCCGGAGAAGGCACCACACGGCGATAGCCGCGCGCTGCATCTTCCACGATCTCCCATCCAAACAGGCGCTGGCGCTCCTCGGCATCGGCGCGCGAATAGAAAGGACCGATGGGCTTGGTGGGGTGCTTCATGGAAGGATCGTCGGGAGAGACTAGACTTTGCGTGAGAACGGTCGTAACGGGCACACGCAGACCGGCCTGCTGCAGTTCGGTCTGCAGAGATTGCTCGAGCAGATATCCGATCTCTCCCTGAGTCGAGGCGCCACAAACATCCAGCGGATGACCGGGCACCTGGCTTGCTCCCCGCTCGGAGCGGAGCAGCTGCGCTCCCACCTGCGGACCGTTGCCATGGGTAAGCACGAGCCGGTAGCCAGCACGAATCAAGCCCACTATCTGGGCAGCTGTCCGTTGGGCGTTTGCCCGTTGCTCGGTAATTGTCCCCTTCTCTCCCGCGCGAATCAGGGAGTTCCCGCCAACGGCCAAGAGCATGGTCTTCATCGGTCGACACTCGTTTGAACTGCTCCTACGCGTGCACTAGCTCTCTCAACTCGACCAGTCCCGGCAGTTTGATGAATTCCCCTTTCATCAGTTCAAGCATGATCGCTTTCTGCGCGTGCAGGCGATTCTCTGCCTGCTGAAACACCAGCGACCGTGGCGAGTCGATAACCTCGTTAGTAACTTCTTCTCCGCGATGGGCCGGCAAACAGTGCAGAAAGATGGCGTCACGCTTGGCCCGGCGGAACAGCGTCGAATCGACTTGATAAGAGAAGAAGATATGTTTTCTTTTCTCCGCTTCGACCTCTTGCCCCATGCTGGTCCATACATCCGTATAGACCACGTCCGCCCCCGAGACCGCCTCTTCAGGGTCATTCGTCATCATGAAAGTGGCACCCGTCTCGACACCGCGCTCCTGAGCCCACTGCACAGACTCCGCATCGAGTTCGTACCCTGGAGGCGTCGCTACGCGCACGTGCACACCCAACTGCGCCCCGGCAAACGTCAGGGAGCGGGCAACGTTGTTGCCGTCACCGACGAATGCGATCTTCAGACCTTCGAGATGGCCTTTTGCCTCCCAAATCGTGAAGTAGTCCGCCATCGCCTGGCAGGGATGAGAGTAGTTCGTGAGTCCATTGATGACGGGAATGCTGGCACAGCTCGCCATCTGCACCACTATTTCGTGGTCAAAGGTGCGAATCATGATGCCTTGCACCATGCGTTCCAGGTTCTTGGCGACGTCGTACACCGACTCCCGCTTGCCCAGATTGATCTCAGCGGGAGAGAGGTACAGCGAGAAGCCGCCCAGTTGCTGGATGCCCACATCGAACGTGACTCGCGTGCGCAAAGAGGGTTTCTCGAAGATCATGGCCAGCGTCTGGCGCCGGAGTGCCATGCCAAACCCGGTCGGGTCAGCCTTCACCTGGCGGCCAAGAATGAGCAGGTACTGGATCTCCGAGGGCGAGAAATCTTGAATCGACAAAAAATCCTTGCTGGTCATTTTCCGGCTCCTGCCAGCGCCGGCTCGTGCTCACGCGTGAACTTGGCAAGCAGTTCGGCCAGGCCGGGCTTGGTGAGTTCCTCAACTTCGTAGGTCACACGGAGATTCGGCTTGTCGAGCTTGATCACCCGGGCAAGGTCAATCGGGGTGGCGATCAGCACCAGATCGCACGGAGTACGGCGGATGGTTTCCTCCAGCTCGTGCTTCTGCATCGCGCTGTAACCCATGGCAGGTAACAGATTCGTCAGGTGCCGATAACGTTCAAAGGTGCCGCGGATCGATCCCACGGCATACGGACGCGGGTCTACTAGCTCTGCCGCTCCACCCTGCCGTGCCGCAACCACACCGGCGCCATAGGGCATTTCTCCATGAGTGAGGGTGGGGCCGTCTTCCACGACGAGTACACGCTGCCCCTTTACGAGATAGGGCTCGGGAACGGAGACTCGACAGGCCATCTCAAAAACAACTGCCTTCGGATTGTGGAGTTTGATGTTATTGCGAACGGTCTCGAGATCGCGCTGATCGGCGGTATCTACCTTGTTGATCACGATCGCATCTGCGCGCAGCAGGTTCACTTCGCCGGGGTAGTAGGCAAGTTCATGTCCCGCGCGGTGCGGGTCTACGACCACGATCTCCAAATCGGAAGCATAGAAAGAGGTGTCGTTGTTGCCGCCATCCCACAAAATGACGTCCGCCTCCTTCTCGGCCTGCCGAAGAATCTTTTCGTAGTCCACTCCGGCGTACACCACAGTTCCCTGAGTGATATGCGGCTCATACTCTTCGCGCTCCTCAATCGTGCATTGCTGTAGATCGAGGTCCTCGACGACCGCGAAACGTTGCACAGCCTGCGCAGCCAGGTCTCCGTAAGGCATGGGATGTCGAATGACCACCGGCCTTCTCCCCTGCAGCCGCAGCTCGGCCGCGACTAAGCGCGAAACTGGACTCTTGCCGCATCCAGTGCGCACAGCGCATACGGAAATCACGGGCACCGACGATTTAAGTTGCGTGCGTCCCGCTCCCAGAATCCAGAAATCGGCATCGGCCGCAACAGCCCTCGACGCCAGATGCATCAGGTTTTGGTGGGAGATATCGCTGTAGGAAAACACGACAGCGTCAACGTCGCGTTCTTCCACAAGACTCTCCATGTCTTTCTCTTCAAAGATGGGAATACCGTCCGGATACAACATTCCAGCAAGCTCTCGCGGATAGCGGCGTCCGGCGATATCAGGAATTTGTGTAGCGGTGAATGCGACAACTTTATAGGCGGGATTATCACGAAAGAGGACATTGAAATTATGGAAGTCCCTGCCTGCGGCACCAAGAATTAAGAGACGCCTCATGGCAACTCTCCAGCGCAGATTGTTTTTTACTTGCTATGTTCTCGCTGGTTGGCACAGGCGGCTGTATCGCCGATCACACTTAGGGGTGATTTTGTGGCATAACCCAGACCCAATTAAAGGGCGGATCTTTGAGGTTTCATCCCTGTGATCGTGATCACACCGCAAGGTTTCAAGCCACGAGGCGAGGTTTATGCACACCAGAACCGTGCTCACGAGGGCGAGCTCCCTATGATTGCGGATTATCCACAACCCGGATTCGTCATGCGATTCCAAAGCCAGGCGCCCGGGAGCAGGACACGCTGTTACAAGCCCAAACACCTTAAGTCGGAGCTTACGGGGCGGGACCGACCCCCTTAGTCTCGAAAGCACCTCGAGGTCAGGAGCCTCCGCAGCCGGTAGCCGCCTTCGCCGCAGCCGCGTTCAGTTCTCCTCATCTGACCCTAAGGCCGCGGCCTAAAAGCAGCGGTGACCCGGGCATGATCGGACGACCACAATCCATTCCGCGGACTAAGACCTGTCCGCCACGGTGGGCTTCGGCGCATGCCACAGCTTCGCATGCGTTCTTCTTATCCAAATGGATGATCGCGTACTTGCCCTGTCCAGAGTCGTCCGTGTATTGGAACGTAAGGTAGTGTTTCTTGGGGTTCGACAAAAGAAACTGCGGAGAGATCAGCACCGCTTCGGCCCTCTCGGCGGGGAAATACCCCAACGCGGAGTGGTGCTCCTTTGGAGAAGCTAACATGCTTCTTCTAGCGCGCCGCCCGTCCTATCGTCAGTGATGCCGGTCACAAATCGCGGAATGAGTTCGATGGTGGACTGGCTGTAAAGAGTTGTCTCTCACGAAACTGCCACTTGGGCAGGACTGGCATTTCGGTCCCGAATACTGACGTCACCCAGCCGCCATCTCGACGTTTCGCCGTGAAAACCGGCCAGGGTAAACGCGCTCGCGGGGCTTTTTCCCGCGGTACGAACGCGCCAGTTCGAGGTAGATTCCGATATCGCAATCGAGATCCGATTGCTGGCCGTCAAAATAGAAATTGCGGACGGGAATGCCCGCATAATCCCGGCTGAGCTTGGGATAGATAGCTTCGCTCACCACTCCATTCATGCAGGCGAAGGGGCTGATGTCCGCGATCCCGTCCGCTCCATGCAGGGCAAGATATGCGCTCCTGCCGATGTTCATGACCATCTCACCTTCAGCTCCAGGAAAAGGAAGATAAGGCCTCGCGAGCTTCAACGCTTCCTCGAGGCTGGGTTCCTCGTAGCCTTCGAAGTCCTCGACAAATAGTGAACGCAGCGCATGCTCATCGGCGAACTGGACTCGCGAACGCAGCTTCGACTTGATCATCGCCCACGAGTAGTTCCGACCTGCGAGCCGGAGATTGCGCGCCTCTTCCGCGTTGGTGTAGCCGATCCACTCGGCAATGTCGGCCATCCAGCACTCCGCGCCTTGGCTCTCCAGGCGGCGGACAAGATCCTGGTTGCTGAAGTTGTTGAGTCGGCAAAAAATCTCGCCTACGATGCCGATCAGGGGACGGTGGCCATCGAAACGTGCAGGTACACTATGAAAGCGAGCTCTTGCCCGCAACAGCGAATCGCTCAACGAACGCATCTGGCATGCCGAGTTAGAACAGCTCTGTTCCACCGTCTGGCAGAGGTCGGCCAGCGAGTCCCGAAAGGTCCGGTCCGCTGCTCCTATGAGCGTTTCGTAAGGCCGCGTCTGCAATAAGAGCTTGCGCAGAATGTCAGCCGCCACGACAACTCGCCACGCCGTCCGCACGAACGCGTTGTCGAAATCCTTGAAATCGGAGTAGCCGTGCTCTCCGTGCGTCGAGAGAACCTGCACATCACCGTGGCCTTGTTCGCGCAGCACCTTCCGCAGAAACGGGGCATACTGCCCGAAGCGACAAGGCCCGTCGGTAGTGGGCATCATGAAGATGGTGCGCTTCGCATCGAAGCCCGGCTGCTGAGCAATTTTCAAGAAATCTCCGGTCGTCACCCTTGCAGGAAAACATTCGTCACCGCTGGTGTGCTTGCCTCCCACTTCCAGCGTGTGTACATCAGAGAGAGGTGTGGGGCGGGCCGCAAGACCGATCCAGCGCAGTGCGGCGCATAACGCCTCAACACTTCCCTCAGCCATGTCCGGAATGTAGACCGTCTTTCCATACAGGGGATGGTCGGAGCCAACCTTTCGAGTTACGCAGCGATGTTTATGGAGTTGCATCGCAAAAATCCCTTGCTATCGAGATACGCTTCACAGCGGGTGATGTAGCCAGCGTCGTTCGAGTGCCCGTCAAATTGGAGCACCAGGCTGGGCTTGCCGCTGGCTTCTTCAATGAAAGACTTCAGATAGGAGTCCGGGCCACACTTGAAGTTTGAGATGTAGATCAGGTGCAGACCGGGGAAATGTTTGGTGAACTGCGCCGCTGCCAGAATTTGTCGGCCGGAATGCCAGTACATGTTGTCATTGATCGCGGAAATATCCTCATGGTCGAGCGGGAGAAAGTCCAAGGGCAGTACGTTGATTCCATACAACGTCCGCAGTTTGCGGGGAATGTCGCAACACACCGCCCGGTCGTAGATGTTATAGGGCCGTCCCAGGAGCACAATCGCGGGCTCCCTCGTTGTAGCGAGCACCTGCAAGGCGCTGTTGCCGGCGCGCCTCACCGTCTTGGCAAAGTTTTCTTGCGCCCCGTAGGCGTTCTCTATAGCGGCATTGCTGGCGTCTTTGCTCTGTCCTAACGTCCGCGCGAGACTCCGCAACTGCTCGCGCACATGCCGCGGACCTTGCCGGAAATGGATGGTCGGGCAGAGCAGTCTGCCGTCGAGATCGGTCTCCAGTTTCTCTACTGCGCGTACCACGAAGGGCAGCGTCTGGTTCCACGGACACAACTTCGACTCTGTCTGCGTGAACTGCGTCTCAGCATCCACTGTGTTGGGTAGCAGAATGTAATCCACGCCCTGGTTGAGCAGGGCCTGCACATGCCCGTGCGCAACCTGGATCGGGAAACAGGGCTGCGCAATCGCCAATTCTTCTCCGCTGGCCGCGATGTGTCCATCTGTGGGCGGCGACACCGCCACGTTGTATCCCAGTTCTTGCAGGTACGTACACCAGAAGGGGAATCGATCGTAGAAGAACATGGCGCGAGGAATACCGACGGTCTTCCGTCCCGCTCTCGGTGGTTCGAGGACCGCCTCCAGAAACTGATCCCGGCTGGACAGAAGATCCTCGATCACCGGCTGACGGTTGGTGCGCGCCCGCTTGCGAAACTTGTCGGAGCACTGGTCTCCCCAATAACTCTTTTCGCCATCAATGAGAAACTCTTTCATCGCGCAGTAGTTGGAGCAGGCACGGCAGACGAAGTCGCGGCTGGTGAAGTTCACCTGGCTCAGGTCGAAGCCGCGGAACCGACTCGTTTCGCCGCTGGCTTGCATGCGATCTCTCGCGATCAACGCCATACCGATCGCGCCAATTACTCCGTTGTGAGGGGGGACAACAATGGGCTTCTTCAGGATGACGGAAAATGCCGCAGCCACGGCATCGTTGTAGGCGGTGCCGCCCTGGAAATAGATCACGTCGCCGAGGTTGCGTCCACGCACCACGCGATTTAGATAATTCAAGGCGACCGAGTAGGCCAGCCCCGCGCACAAATCGGCGACGCCCGCACCCTTCAGCATCAGGCTGCTCACATCCCGCGCCATGAACACCGTGCAGCGCTCGCCCAGGCGGATCGGGCTTTGCGACGACAATGCCAAGTGCGCGAATTCGCCCTTGATCGCGACTCCCAACTTTTCAGCTTGCTCTTCCAGAAACGAGCCAGTCCCCGCGGCGCAAGCTTCATTCATGGTGAAGTCCACCACGACGCCATCGCGGATACGAATGAACTTGGAATCCTGTCCGCCAATTTCGAAGATCGTGTTGACCGGGGGTGTCTCCATTTGTTGACACACGTGCATGGCGCCGGTTTTGTGCGCCGTGATCTCATCGTTGACGGTGTCGGCTCCGGTAAGTTCTCCAATCAGTTCTCTCCCGGATCCCGTCGTACCGACGCCACGAATGTTGACTCGCGTGCCCAGTTCTTCATCAATCTCGCGAAGTCCCGCAGAGACAACTTCGATGGGACGGCCTGCAGTCGGAACGTATATCTCCTTCAACAGATTGCCGCGTGAGTCGATCACGACCAGGTTGGTGCTTACCGATCCAACGTCGATGCCCAGGTAGGCATCGATCGGGCCACCGGTCTCCGGTAGCCGCAATCGCGGCACTCGGTCGCGCAGTATGGTAACGCGGTTGAGGGAAAGCGGAGCAGTGGTGGGGCAGGTATCTGTGCCTGCAGTCTGCCCCAGCATGCGGAATGTCCTCTCCGTACCGTTGCCGTCTCCTTCTGCCGCGAGCATGCTCGCGCCGATCGCGGTCATCCAGCAATGCAGTTCGGGAACCAGAAAATCGGATTCCTGCAGCCGAAAAACCTCCCGGACTGCATCGCGCACTCCCGCATTGAGCGCCACGCCACCAACAAACGCCACAGGGGAAACTACCTGCCGGCCTTTTACGATGCTGGACTTGAAATTTCGCGCGACAGCCTCGCACAGCCCGCGCAGGATCTGGTCTGAGGTGTATCCCTGCTGCTGGGCGTGAATCATATCGGTCTTGGCAAACACCGAGCAGCGCCCCGCCACACGGGCGGCACCACTGGCGCCGAGGGCGGCCGCGCCGACATCTTCCACCGCGTAGAGCAACCGCGAAGCCTGCTGATCGATGAAGGACCCTGTTCCGGCAGCGCAGTCTGTGCTGGTTTGATAGTCCAGTATTCCCAGATTCTCGGAGCCATGATGGTCGGAGCCATCGGTTGTGCCCAGGCGGAAATATTTCGAGCTCTCCCCGCCCATCTCAAACACCGTTCGCACTTCTGGGTGGAGGGCATGCATGCTTCGAGCCAGGGCGCGAAATTCGTTTGCGAAGCCTGCGTCGAATGCGCGGGCCACGTTCCGTCCACCTGACCCAGTAAAACGAATGTGCGTGATCGTTTCTTCTGGCACGATTTCGCAGAACTCCCGCAGCAGGTCCGAGACAGCTTGCAGAGGATTGCCTTGAATCCGCCGGTAAGCAGAAAGCAAGATTGAAGCCTCAGCGAAACCCTTGGTTCTGGGCAGTTGTGGGAGAAAAAAGGCTGGAGACGCTTCGGCAAGGCGGGCGAGTAAGGGGCGATCTTCGCATGAACTCAAAGCTGCCAGCTTCACGCTGACTGCGCCCACATCTAAGCCGAGGCTTATACTCATGTCAACAACCTCATTGGACTTGAACCGAGTGTGCGCGTGACGCATGAGGCCGTGGAACGCGCCAAGTCCCGGTACGAATATGCCGAATGCCAGCCCGGCAAGATGTGATCGAAATCACACCTGTCGTTTGACGCGCCCGATGCCAGCCATTACCTGGCTTCGTGAACGCCGTTTGGCAACGACAGGGAGTGATAAGCCTCAACTGCTATAATGACCATAGAGGCGGTTAGGTTTTTCTCCTCATTCAGGTCCTCTGACCTAAGCCAGTCCATCTGAAGTTCCTCCACCTTAGGTTTTTCAGCGAGCCCAAGAGCCCGATCGTTCGACATCGGAACGCTTCGACTCGGAGGCGCAGAACTCGCCAAAGAAGGGTCAATGTTATGAGCGCAGCCAGTATTTCTCTCGATCTGCTGATCGTGCTGTTCTCGATCCTGCTGCTTCGGTGGATGCTCAAGCGGAAGCCGCAGGCCGCCCGGGTGGGATCGCAAAGGATGTGCCCATTCTGCGGATTGATCACGTCTCGATTAAAGGTACGTTGCATGGAGTGTGGCAAGCCCTTTACGGCGGTAGCGTATTCGACTTCCAAGAAATGAACCGTCGCTTTTCACGTCTCCCAGAAATTCTCGGCTGCTAAGGACATCATTTATGAAAAACATCAAATTTATTGTGAAAGTAAACCGAAGCGGTACTCGTGCCCCGCAATACGTGCAGCGAGTTGATCCGACTCCCATCCAAATGACGACCAACCGGAAGCTGGCAATGCTGATGGGGAAATTCACAGCCGAGGATGCCGCTAAATCCCTGCAAACTTCCCAGTGCATCCCGGAGCTAGAGTCCATACAGGTTACTGCCTAGCATTTGTGCTGAGGAGGGGTAGAGATGCTCGCCAACCGGGCTGCGCCCAGCTACTGTTGAAAGATCGCGATTACACTGAAAATGCCCGGAATAGGGATTCTGAGTGTAATGGTTACATCAACAATGCACACTGCTTGGGTTGTCCGCGAGCTGCGCCTAAAGCCCAGCCGGACTCAGGCGGCCATTCTTCTACACTTCGTCGATGCCCAACAGTTTGCCGTCAAAAGGTTCGAAAGTAGCAGTGCATGGATATTTTCTTGTTGACTGCCAAGTTCCCTGAATGACCCACGCAAAACTTTCTGCGGAAAAGATCGTGGTTTTTAGATCGAGCCGACAGGCAGAGAACTTGTAGATGACATCAGTGGGAACCGACTTTATGAACGACTCTTTGTTTTCCGGACCGAATTTTGCCCCGCTTGTCTGCAGCGCCTCAAGGAACTCCGGTTCTTTCAATTCCGGGTGCGAGTTGGTCTCTGCGAGCAGAGCGGCTCGCCTTTCTTGAACGAAACTGCCCTGTGCATAGAAGTGGTGGATTGGGAATTCTGCCGGACCTGTCTCGACGATCAAGTGTAGGAACTCTGGAACGACAGATCCAATAGATCCGTTGCAGTGGGGATGAAGGGGTTTCTCTCCTCCTCCAGGCACCCCGGAACCAGGCCAGCACTGAACGAAAGCGTAACCGGTCGTAGTCTACCCACTTCTTGCTGTTTGCACCGCTCTGCCTGCAAAACGTCAGAGCTAGAATCGAAACCACGGCGATCAGACATCTGCAAGTACGCTTAGGCTCCGCCGACATGCGAATCGCCTCCTGTCGGGTCTCTACCTCTGACGAAGGCTGACTCCAAGTGATACCAAGCTGCGCTGTCAGCGTAATGGCTGCAATCTTGCGCGCAAGCGTCAGACGCGCCATCGTCGGCTTGATGCCTTTGGCCAGGTCGCAGGGCAGCGGAGTGCCATTTCTCGGCAGAAATGATCGTCCGTTGAAAACGTGACTATGCCAAGCGTCTACCGCCGAATGGAATCCCTGAAGTGATCAAAAGTGTACAGCCTTGCACAAGGTTGGCGTCGTACAAGGAACTAGCGGGTCCAAACCATGGAGTTCCGCTTCAGGAGAAATACATGCAGCGACTGCATTGGTGTCTAGGTTCGCTTCTGCTGGGTGCGACCCTGATTGCGCCCGTGGGCCTCCAGGCCAAGGATAGGCATGAAAACTGCCCCAACAATGGATACTACGACCGCGACCATAGGGATTGTCATACCTGGGACGAGCACGAAGGTCGTGCGTACCAATCCTGGCAGGAGGCTCGGCACAAAACACATCGCGAGTTCTCCAGGCTGAAGGCTCGCGAACAGTCGGAATATTGGAAGTGGCGTCACGAACATCCGGATGATGACCGGGATCGGCACTAGCTCATCCTCGCAGTACACTGCCATCCCGGTGCCGGCGTGCGCACGAGCGCACCCACGGAGGAGCGGATCGCGGCGATCCAGTGGGCACAGGCAGGTCGATAGGCATGTTCAATTTTGGGAAACCGAAAACAGTTGGCGACTGGATCGTTCACATCACGGGGGCGATCGTCGCGATATTCCTTGTCTGGTGGATGCTTCGGATCTACGTACTGTGAATGCCCTCAAAACCCCCGTTGCAGGTCAGTGAGTGAAACGGCGAGTAGAGTCGAGAACAGGCGCAGTGGCTTTAGCCTCCCGGTAGCTGTTGGGCTTTCGCACGACCCGCCTCCCTTCCCTCCGCCGGAGTTACCCGGCTTCATCGGTACTGTAAGCCACTCCGCCACCCCACACGGCCCGGCCGGTCTCTCGCGAGTTGCCAGTTGATCCCTACCGCGATCACCGCTGGGGCTTCCCGTGTTGCGTCTGGTCTCCTCTGCGTACATGCCATCGCCATTATCCCGGCAGATTCGATGGAGCTTGTTCGCTCGTCTCTCTCCATCCTCTCCATCGACGGCGGCCTTCTCTGTGATAAAGCCAGGTCGGCTCCTGCAATTGTTTTTTCGGAGCCTGCTCAGCGTTCAATCACGTTATGGCCTGCACGCTCGCCGAGTCGCCCTGCGACCCTTTCCATCGAAAGCTCCGACAGCTTCGTTGCCTCCGCCGCCATCTCGATTGCTACCGGGTGGAGCGAACCAGTTTCCCGGGCGGGAGTTACACCCGCTGAAGTCCGCGCCTTTTCACGGCGCACTGTTTCGACAACTAACAAAAAGCTGCGCGCGCACAATCAAGTTCTTTCCGCCCACGCCAGGCAGGAAAGCCGGTAAGCACTGCTTCCTACCGTGACTAGCATCACAGACAAGGAGGTCGTAGTTGCGGTAAAAGCCAAGCTGACCTCTTCGAACGAGCATCACTTCCCATCGCATCGGAGTGTTACCCGCCCGCCGAGGCGTGTTCTCTGTCTGGAAAAGTCTTGTCTAGCAGGCTGCTGAAAAACTCATAGGTGCGGCGGAAAGCGAACCTCAGGCGCTAAAGCGCGGCTGGTTTTAAGGGACTTAACGGCACGACTGAAAGTCGTGCCCTTCCCAAAACCTGCCGAGACGAGTTTTTCAGCAGCCTGCTAGGCCCTCCAATCTCACTACTCCGAGGAGGCTTCATGTTCCGTCTTAGAAGTTTTCTAGCGCTGCTGTTGGCGACCTTAACCGTTCCGGGATGCGGGGTTCTTGGTGGTGGCAAAACCACGATCGTGCAGATCACCAACAAGATCACCAGCCTGCCGGCTGGACAAAGCTATCAATTTACGGCCAACGTGCAACATGACCAGCAGATGGGGGTCAAGTTGTCACTCAGCGGAGCAGGCACACTTGTGCTAACCGGCTCGACAGCAACGTACCTTGCTCCCCCTGCACCGCCGACACCTAATTCCGTGACCGTAACTGTGACTGCGGCGAACGGTTCCGGCGTCTCCGACTCCGACACCTTCACCATCGCGCCTGCCGCCGGGCCGGTGGTCAGTATCTCGCAGACCACGCCTACAGCGACAGCGGGAGGCGCGGCAGTCACACTGAATATCGCGGTGACGATGGACGACCCAAGCGACACGCTGACCGTGGGCATCTCCGGCTCATCCGCCTGTGGTGATGGCGGACTCTGCGGGACGTTTGGGACTATTACCGGCACAGCCGGAGGCGGCGCGTACACGGTGCAATACTTTCCGCCGAGTTCGGTAACAGCGTCCACGCTACAGACAATTAATGTCCTGTCGAGCCTATCCAATTCCACCATGGGAACGGCATTTGTGACGATTAACCCGTAGCAGCGAAGTGCGCACATCGGCTGGTTCGCTCTACGGAATATTGCTGGTGAGCAGCTCCCCGTTCTGGGTCTCGGAGAACATTTTCGTCGGTTCTGTTCGCAAACACCCCGGGAGCCAAAGTGTCACCTTGCAACTGATCCGATGAAGCATTGCGGCCGGAGTCTGAAAAAACAAAAGAACCCACTTGACTCCAACCGGCCTTCTCATGGAAGGCCGTAACGCCCATTGAGGGGTTTTTGAGTGCTATGGAGATTTTGCGACAGTTGACCGCCGCCATCGCATCCAAAGTGTCCGGCTTGCCGACACGAGATGTGACCCACGAGTCACTGGCAAGAGGTCCAACCGTGCGAGGATTCGGCCCGCAAAGTCACCGAAGGCGACTCAGCCGACACTTGGAGCCGCAGCGCAGTGTGAGCGTTAGTGACCAGACACTTAAATCACAACCTAGTAATCTGTCAGGTAGTTCCGTACTGACTCTGCATTCGACTGAGCGTGGAGAGGCGGCGCTAGGTTAGAGATAACGAGGCTGTAAGTATGAGGAAGCTCGTATTACTGGCTGCCATGCTGAGCTTGGCGAGCCTGTGCTGGGCTGGGTCAGAACGCCGAGATGCCATCGACCGGCTGAATAATGCGGCCAAAGTGCTGGACGAGATCATGGCCGCGCCGGACCAGCGAATTCCCGACGAGATTATGAAGCGGGCAAAGTGCGTAGCGGTCATTCCCCATCTGATAAAAGGGGGATTCGTTTTCGGAGCGGAGCACGGCAAAGGTGTCGCCACTTGCCGGACGGCGGGGGGTTGGAGTGCGCCGGCGTTCATAAAGATTGCAGGCGGAAGCTGGGGAACGCAGATCGGTGCAGAAGCCGTAGACCTGATAATGGTCATCAAGAGCGAAAAAGGGATGCAGAAGCTGCTCTCGAGCAAATTCGAAATCGGGAGGGATGCATCGGTAGCCGTCGGACCCGTAGGACGGCTCTCTTCAGAGAGCACGGATCTGAAGCTTGATGTCCTAATCCTAACCTACTCTCGCGCCAAGGGTGCCTTCGTTGGATTTACGTTCAAGGGCGCATTGGTCCGCGCGGATAACCATTCCAGGCGCGCCATGTACGGGCCCAGGGTCACGACTCGGGCCACGCTGCTGGGTCGGGTGGCGGCGCCTGCTGCGGCAGGACCGTTCCTTGACGCAGTCAGAGGAGCAAAAGCCCAAGCGATTGCGCAGGCACGAAAGTGAGATGTGTCGGAAATCGCACCCCGTACGTATTTCCGACAGATTGCGGAACAGTCCCTTTGGCCTCCTAGACAGCCCAAACCTTTTCAACTTGATCGGCCTGTCGCAATCCTTCGTCGGATTTTGTTCGCTTCTCTGACCTACCCATGGCTTCCTACAGGGCGGACCCGATTGCGCCCCTTGTGGATTTCAAGGAGAGGCTAGTTTGAATCTAATTCACGAACTGCTCTGGCATAATCGTCGGTCGCCTTCCTTAACTCGGTGCTAAGGTGGTTCGGATCTTGCGCACCGGCCTTCTTGAGGGATTCCAGAACCTCTTTCACCTTCTTCTCGGCTGCTCTTACTTCCTCAATGGTTGACATGGCTATGCCGTTCTTTCCCCTCGGCTGTTCGATCAACATCGCACGCTACCTACTTTTGCTGAATCGACTCCATGTGCTTGGTGATTGCGTCCAACCTCACTTCTCCCCAGTCTTGGTCCGATTCGACCTCATGGAAGATTGGCCCCCAAATTGGCATCAGTCGATCACCTTGGGAGAGCAATCCGGTCCTTTCCCCTTCAATGATTTCCTTTACACGCTGGTACGGAAACTTTCCGCCACTTCTTCGCGAGATTAGGGTCACATCGGGAACAGGATGCTTGAGGACGACTGAGTCTGGTCCATGCCCTCGTCCATCAGTTCCATGACATACGGCGCAGTGGTATTGAAAAATCTTCGCTCCCTCGACGGTGTCACGCGCCGAAGTCGTCGTCTTATCCTGCTTCTGAGCTGCCGGCAAGAGAACAGCCGACAGAAGAATCAGGCACAGAAGTAGCATTGACCATCGTTCTTGCCGGTGCATAACGCACCTCCGTGTACAGCCGCTTTCCAGTTAAGGACGTTGGGAGAATCCTAGGTCGCCTACGGGGGTGCTGCATCCCAATCGGTGGGAACTGCTCTTCGGGGAGGCGAGACTGTATAATGCTGCTGCCGATGAGCACGTCATGTCAGTGACGTGGGTCACATCTGCTTCGCGGTGCGCGCTAAGAGCCACAACTGTTTCAACTTCGACGATTACATTTATTCGCTAGATTGTGACTGGTGTTCGGCTGCAAATACTATGCTACCCCTTGCGGCGCTCGATGGGCACAATTGCAGCGTGAAAATCCGCATGGTCGCCAAGGGCGGCAGAAACTTCGCGCAGTACTACCTCAATACGAACAACCTCAGCGTTGACTTGTTGAATCGCTCGCTCGCTCCGCTCAGGTACGTTGTGGTAGGCGATGACCTGGAGGGCATTGCGGATGTGGTGGTTCAGTTCCGCAATCCGCTGCAGCCGATCCACCATCAATTGGTAGCGTTCCTGGATGTCAGTCAGAATCTGGAACACCAACAAGCCGACGGCCAAGGCCACTGCGGCCCCAGCCAACATCAATGATATTCGGGGAAGATATTGACGGGTTACAAACCAATCCAGCATACCGCCGCTCAGAAATATGAACGCTGCGACTACTAAGCCGACCAGTGCCCGCCGTGCTTGGGATATGGTCGCAAACCATGGCTCTAGGGCGGCGATCTGGAGTCGAGGTTGCCCGGAGTCGGGAGACATGCGGAGAACCTACGTGTACGAATGTTAGGCGATCACATGAGTGATGGCTATGACGCCAATCACACCGCGCAGAAGATTCCGAGGCTCCAACTCAACACGGTAGATCGGCAACCGGTGCCACTTGTTGACGTAGGGTGATCTTCGGAGTTTTCGCAATTGGTCTGATCGTCCTCCTGATCTACAAGAGCACACTCACCATGCACAGGGATGACCAGTTGTTTCTGCATGACGCGAGTTCGCATATGCACGAGGAGCAGACGGAACTGTTAGCTATCGGGGCCGGAATAATCATCTCTTCGCGGAGCAGGAGTTTGGGTAGTGGGTCAGTTTGACCCACTACCGGAGTTTGCTCGAACTGCACCCACCACGCCACGTCGTACTTCCACTGAGAGAACGAATCTCGATCTACGGTATCAAAGTGCCATGTCGTGGGGCCGAAGGGTTGCTCATGTCGCCAGGCACGTTCAGGTCGCACTGGTCGGGCCAGTACGAGACACCTTCTGCGATCGTTGTGACGTGCTGCAGGATTGCGCGGGCAGTGGATTTGTCCCTTCCCCGTTTGAGTTCGATCATCAATCGAAGGGCTGCCGCGTAGGTACGCTGCTCTGTGCGTAGCGTTGGTAGAGGCTGAACGGCCCGTGATGATCGAATGGAGGTCCGCGAGTTCGAGTTCCTCCAATGACACCTGTTCAACATCCGAGGGCTCGTGTATTGAGACTTCTGAAGGCGCCACCGGACCAAATTCCCGAACAAACGCAGTCAAACTCTCATCATCGAGCGCGTTCGCAAACCTGAGGGGGGGAATTCCTTCCTGTCTGTTTCTGAGCGATCGAGCGGCAATCCGGCATCAGGCCCGATCTTCATGAATGGGGCCGGTAAGGGACTAGACCTTGATTCCTTGTACCGGCGTCAGATGCGAGAGCCATTAAAGCTTGCAAAGATCGAATGGGAAGGATGGCACGGATTTCCGACGCGGTCTCGCGACCAACCTCGAACGCATCGGTGTTAGGGAGTCAATTGCCGCGATGATCCTCAGGCACGCGAACGATCGGGTTACGCGGAAGCACTACATCAAACCGCCAACGCTCGAAGCAATCGCCGCCATGAGGCGGCTATCCGACTCTTTTTCGGCAATCGAAAAGCCGGGATTGCTCCCCACATGCTCTCCAGAAACTCCGAGCACAGCCCGGGAGACCGCATCGGTTGAATGGGTACAGTAAGGCAAGAGGCACGTAAATGCACGTGACTGAAGCGGTAAGAGCCCTCACCTCGAACGTGATAAACTGTAGCTCCGCACGCCGGAGAGGTGGCAGAGTGGCCGAATGCGGCGGTTTGCTAAACCGTTGTACGGGCTAACACCTGTACCGAGGGTTCGAATCCCTCCCTCTCCGCCAGAACTTTAGTTATCTAGCACTTACGAGTCGGTGATACCTACACTTGATACGGTTCTCAAGGAAGGGGTCACCCGATGCACCGCGAGGTCAATCTCACCAAAAGGGTCCAAACGCCGCAAGGAATGCGGTATTGTGCTGTTGTGCTGTCCGCCAATGGCCGGGTCAAGGCTGACGCTGTGCTGGTCAACGGCAGGCCCGAGCGCCATCCCGAAGGGGCCTACTACATCGAATGGCACGACAAGGGCAGGCGCAGACGCCTGTCGGTGGGTAAGGACGCGGCCGACGCCAGTTCCATGCGCCTGAGGAAAGAGACCGAGCTAAACAACGGGGATGCCACGGTGCCGGAGATCGCCGCGAACGGCCACAGGTCGGTGGCGGGATCGGTGGCCGACTACCTCGAAGAGACGGAACTCACGAAAAAGCCGAAGACGCTGGCGGCCTATACGACAGCCTTGACCTATTTCAGGGAGTCGTGCCCCAAGCTCAATCTCGAAGACATCGACCGCATGGACCTGCTGAAGTTCTGTGCCTTCCTGCGGGATGAGAAGGATCAGGCACCGCGCAGCGTCTACAACAAGTTCGAGAACGTGATGACGTTTCTGAAGGCGAACGGAATCCGCGGTCTGGTGGGCAAGAACGACTGGCCGCGGTATACGGAAGAAGAGCCCGAAATGTACGAGAAGGAACAACTGGACAAGCTCTTCAAAGCCTGCGATGCCGAGGAGCGGCTCTGGTACGAGTTCTTCCTGATGACGGGCATGCGAGAGCAGGAAGTGATGTATACATACTGGTCGGACGTGAACTTCACAGCCTCGACTGTTCGGGTCAGTCATAAGCCCGACCGTGGGTGGACTCCGAAAGCGTACAAGGAACGTGAGGTTCCGATCCCTGCGAAGCTGGCGAAAAGCCTAAAGGCGTGGAAAGCGAAAGCTGACAAGACTTGCAGCCTTGTGTTTCCCACTGCCGGATGCAACCCGAAGCTTGATTTTCTCGACTGCCTGAAAGCCGTTGCAGAGCGTGCGAAGCTCGACGAGGACAACTTCTGGCTGCACAAGTTCCGTGCGACGTTCGCGACACGGTGTCTCTGGGCTGGAGTAGATCTGCGCACCGTGCAGCAGTGGCTGGGGCACTCTGACATGGAATCGACGATGCGGTATTTGAAGCCGTCACGCAGTCAGCAGGTGCGGGAGAAGGTGAACAAGATTTTCGCGTAACTATGGCTTCGGCGGCCTTATAAGAGCGAGGTCGTAATTTCTCTCGTACCCACGTCGATGAACCCAACAGCAATATTTCGCCAACTGACAAAGGGCGCTTGTGTTTTGCCGAGGGCTGGGGCCCAGCCACGTTGGCAACCCACTGCTTCTATAGGTTCTCCTGGATGAAGCGGGGACTGAGGTGGACGTCGAGTTGTACAAGTGGTGAATCACCAACCGCCTTAAAGCTGTGGATCTCGCCGGCCTTGATGACGAAGATGTCTCCAGCGCTGCCCTCGAAGGTTTTGCCGCTCACTGTCCACACCCCCCGGCCTTCACGGATGAACTGGATCTCGTCATAAGGATGCCGGTGCGGACCCGGCCCCGAACCGGGCTTCCCATGGAACAGGAACACCGAAACACTGGTATTGCCCTGCTCAGATCCGACAAACTCATGCGAACTACCAACAAAAGGCAGGTTCTCTTGGCGCACGTGATACATCTTTCGCTACCCCCTGGCAGGATTTGATGACTGTGGCCACGGTTTGGCTCCGCGAATGCCAGTGAGTGAAATGGCGATGTTTCACCACTTGTCGAAGAGGTGGCAGCAATGAGCTGGGCCAGTTTCTGGTTGGCCGACCACTCGTTTACAATCGTCGAAAGACGAATCTGCGCGACGCATCGTCGGGATTATTGAGATTGGGCGCCCTTGGCGGAAGGGATGCGGAGATGGAGAATTTCATCCACTTTTCTCATGAGGTCGCTTCGTGATACCGGCTTCTGCAGCAGGATGGCTCCTTCCTCAATGAGTTGTTGAGCCACGGGAACCTCCGCGTAGCCAGAAATGAATAAGACTTTCATTTCGGGATGCAACGTTTGCACCCTCGCCACAGCTGAGGGTCCACTCATGTCCGGCAATACCACGTCGCTAATCATCAGATGGATTTGCCCCTTGTATTGTTGAGCTACTTCGACGGTCTGGTTACCGCGGGCGGCTTGCAAAACGCTGTAGCCCCCCGTGGTGAGCATCTCGCAGGTCACTGCACGCAGAGATTCTTCGTCTTCCAACAGTAGGATGGTTTCCGTGCCTTTCGGATATTCTTCTCGCACTTCCAGTCCGCCACGCAGGGCAGGCGCGGCTTCGTCCAAACGCGGCAGATAGATGTCGAAAGTGGTCCCCACCCCCAATGCGCTGGAAATCCAGACATAACCGCTACTCTGCTTAACGATTCCGTAGACCGTTGCCAGCCCCAGTCCCGTGCCACGGCCCTGTGGTTTCGTGGTAAAGAAAGGCTCAAAAGCGCGGGATCGCACCGCTTCGCTCATCCCCTCCCCTATATCACTCACCGAGAGGCGAACGTAACGTCCAGGTCTAATGTAGGGATAGCGGGCCACTTCGTCGGGCCCTAGCTCGGCATTCTCAGTTCGGATGGTGAGCTTACCACCGTCGGGCATGGCATCCCGCGCATTGGTGGCCAAGTTCATCAGGATTTGCTCGATCTGTCCGCGATCAGCCCTAATGGAGGCCAGATTGGTCTCACCCTCGATCACAATCTGCACGTCCTCGCCGATCAGGCGTCGAAGGATCTTAACAATGTCGCCCACCACGGCATTCAGGTCCAGGAGCGCCGGATACATCACTTGTTTGCGGCTGAAGGCCAGCAGTTGCCGCGTCAACTGGGTCGCACGCTGCGTCGCCTTCTTGATCTCTTCCGCGTAGTGCCGCAGTTTGCCTGATTCTATTTCTTCGAGCAACATATCGGCGTTCCCGAGGATCACGCTCAGGTGGTTATTGAAGTCGTGCGAAATTCCTCCCGCCAGTAGTCCCACTGCCTCCATCTTCTGCGCTTGACGGAGTTGCGCCTCCAGGCTCCGCCGCTCCGTGATCTCTTCCACGATGACTTCGTAGTGCCCGACTTGCCCATCCTTTCTGCGGACCTGCCCTCCGCTTTCCCGGACAGAAATAATCTTGCCGTCTTTGCGCTTCCAGGTGGCTTCAGCGCTCTCGATCCGCCCCCTCGTTTCAAACATCGCAAGGATTGCGGCGCGGTCGTCTGGATTGTCGTAGACGTCGCTGTTCAAGTTGCGCGTCATCAGGTCTGATTTCGAGCTGTAACCCAACATGGCTACCAATGCGGGGTTTACGTCCAGGAAGTTTCCTCTCTGGTCCGACCGAAAAATTCCGTAAGTTGCGTTCTCAATCAGCTCCCGATACTTCTCTTCGGACTCTCGTAGCGCTTGTTCCGCCCGCCTCTGCTCCGAGATGTCGAGAAAACTGACCACTGCGCCGACGAGGTCCCCGGCCTCGTATATTGGAACAGACCAATACGTGGCCAAGAAGCTCGTTCCATCCGCACGCCACTGCAATTCCTCGGCGACGTGGCTGGCCTCACCTTCGCGGACGGCTGCATAGATCTGGCTGTCCTCCTCGGAGGATGGGGTCCCATCCGCCCGCGTGTGATGCACGAGCGCGTGCATGTTCTTGCCGAGAAGATCCTTAGGAGCTTGGTACCCAAGGAGGCGCAAGCAGGCAGGGTTGCAGAAGGTGCAATTCCCCTCTAGATCGAGACCGTAAATTCCCTCTGCTGTCGAGTTCAAGAGCAGGAGATATTTTTCTTCGCTTTCCCGACCGGACTGTTGAGCTTTCTTGAGATTGGTAACATCAATCCCCATGCCAAGCATGTGGGTCGACGAATCGTTACGGGCAACTACGCCGTATGCTTCGATCCAGCAGATGGTTTCATCCGGCCGCACAAGTCGATAGCGCGCTGCATACTCTGTGCCCCCGGCCAGCACCTTTTGGATTGCCTCCTCCACTCTGGCTCGGTCTTCCGGGTGAATCCTTGCAACGGCATCTTCCACCCGGCCGGAAAACGCATCGCGAGGAAGTCCGTACTGGCGGTAAGTCTCGTCCGACCAAGCCACGGTGTTGGCCAGTACATCCCAATCCCACAGTCCGATCTTGAGGCCGGCTGTCTGTGCCAACTCCAACCACTGCTGCCATTCCCCGATCTGGTGTTCTGGCCAGTCCCGATGCGCCATGACACACTCCTACTCGGCGTCAAGCGAGAGGAGGAAGCCTCATAGCTAAGGTTAGTCCAAAGCGCCCGGAGATCGCAAGAAGGAGACTACACGATGAACGATCTAGACTTTGTTTCGTTACGGTTGTTTGGCCGTCGCAGATGCGACCCGCGTCCACGCAGGCTTGTAGTCCATCAACCGTCGATGTGTAGTCCACGATATAACTTCGATGATTGTTCCCTGAGGACGGCCGACCCGGAAGTCAATAACTGTCGAAACCAGATGGGATGAGAAGGCCGGTCTCCGGGCGGGATGCTGTACGCTCCCAAGTTATCGACGTGCTCAAGGCACAGATAAAAGGAGACCGGCAATGAAGCAGGTTAGCAGAGTAGCGGCGAAACCGAGC
>Ga0209517_10002486_pt1 | contig 25872 bp, 25 predicted proteins | sample PeaSoiMetSII2010_FD_187695 | JGI IMG/M metagenome (GOLD analysis project Ga0209517, IMG submission 187695) | Peat soil microbial communities from Weissenstadt, Germany - SII-2010 (SPAdes) (version 2) | ecosystem: Environmental > Terrestrial > Soil > Wetlands > Peat | place: Germany... | reverse complement strand
GCGGCAGGCGGAAGTACAATAATCACGTTGAATAAGTCAAAGAAACCGGCGGTCGAACAGGCGTGGCGGCCATGTAACAAAGGCGACCCGATCGCCGTCTGAGAGGGTGATTATGAAAAAATCTATCCTGGCCAAATGTCTTCTAATTGCCACGAGCCTGCCGTTGATGGCAGGTTGCGTAGTCTATGAACGCCAGCCCCCGGGCAACGGCGGTGGCGCCCGCGGGAGGCGCCGTCGTGGTGGACACCGCGCCACCACCGCCGCAGGTTGAAGTCGTTCCCGCTTGCCCTGGACCGGTGGATGTATGGTTTTGGACCCCCGGCTACTGGGCATGGCGGAATCACTGGGTTTGGGTTGGGGGGCGCTGGGCGGCGCGGCCGCATCCGAACGCCGTATGGGTGGTCGGACATTGGGGCAGGCGGTACCATGGTTACGTGTGGGTTGAAGGTCATTGGCGGTGATTTATCCGTCGTAAAGCACAAAATTCATCCGCGTCAGAACAGCTTGCGGCCACTGGCATTGTGAAGTGCCGGTGGCCGTTCTTTTCGACTGATGGATGGCCGGAAACTTGAATCGCAGCCGCAAGCATGTTAGAGATAAACCTGGCATGTTTGTTTCGGGCGAAAAAGAGCGCAAACGATCCGATCTGCAGCCGGGCAAGGGCGGGAGCGGCTATCGCCGCAAACAAAACCTCATCCTGACATGCTCCATTATCATTGGATTGGGTGTGGCGGTAATGCTGGCCACACTGATGTATTGGCTGAATCAGCTCGGACCTTGAACCGCGAACGAAGCGGTGCTTGACCCGCGGTTGGCAGTTGTTAGTATGCAAAAAAAATTGGTGAAATTCGGTCGTTTCATTCCTGTCGGGTTGATGATCTTTTGTTCCGGCCTGCCGTTGCGGGCGGAATTGGCGGATGGCATCCTCGCCATCGTCAACAATTCGGTCATCACCCGTGAACAGGTCGCGGATTATGTCGCACCGGCCATTGAGGCCTTGCGGCAGCAATACGCCAGCCCGGTGGACGTCTCGGGCGATTTGGACCAAAAAGCTTCGGACGTGTTCAACGACGGTTTGGAACAATTGATCGAACGTCAATTGATCCTTCATGATTTCGACGTCGAAGGTTACAAACTGCCCGACAGTTATGTGGACCAGCTCATTCAGGACCGCATCCGGGAACGCTATGGCGACCGCATCACCCTCATGAAAACCTTGCAGGCACAGGGCATGACCTTTGAACAGTTCCGCAAGGACGTGCGGGACCAGTACATCATCTCGGCGATGCGCTCCAAAAATATTTCGCAGGAAATCGTCATCTCGCCGTACAAAATTGAGAACTACTACCTCGCCCATCAGGACGATTTCAAGATGGGGGACCAGATCAAACTTCGGATGATTGTACTCAACAAAAGTTCCGGCGACGACCAATCCCCGCATCGCATGGCTGAGGAAATTCTGACACAAATCAAGCAAGGCGCTTCGTTCGCCCAGATGGCTTCTGTTTATTCCGAGGGCTCGCAACGCGAGCAGGGCGGCGATTGGGGCTGGGTCGAACGCTCCGTACTCCGCCAGGAACTCGCCGACGTGGCCTTCTCGCTCAAGCCCGGCCAGATGAGCGACATCATCGAAACGTCCCAGGCCTGTTACCTGATGCTCGTGGAACAAAAACGTCCCGCCCACGTCCGGCCGCTCAGCGAAGTCCGTGATGACATCGACGCAACCCTTCGCACCCAGGAACAATCGCGCCTTGAAAAACAGTGGATTGGCGGGTTGAAGAAAAAAACCTTCATCCGCTACTTCTAAAACCACCCCGAACCGCATGACTCGCTGGATCGGCATCACGCTGGGCGACGTCACTGGCATCGGCCCCGAGGTCACTCTGAAGGCCCTTGCCGCCGAGCCGACCGACGATGGCACACAGTATTTGCTGATCGGCGATGAAGGTTATCTTCATCGGCTGAACGAAAAACTGGGAACCGGGCTGCCACTGGAAAAATTTTCCAGCTACCAGGCGGGGGGCAGGATCTTTACCACCCGGCCGTTCGCCGAGCCACTGCCGGAAAATCTGCCGACCGGTTCGCCGGCCGCCGCCAATGCCGCCTTCGCCGCACTCAAGCATGGCGCCAAACGCTGTCTCCGTGGTGAGCTGGATGCCGTGGTAACGGCGCCGGTCAACAAGGAGGCCATCGTCCGCGCCGGACACAAATTTGTCGGCCAGACGGAATTATTTGCGAAAGCCGCCAAAACGAAACGCTATGCGATGATGTTGCTCGGCCACGACGAACAGGAGCGCTGGTTGCGCGTGGCACTCGTGACCATCCACACCTCGATCAAATCGGTTCCCCGGAAAATCACGCCCGAAAAAATTACGCTCGCCATTGAACTGGCGGCGCAAGCCTGCCGCGATCTGGGATTGCCGCGCGCGAAAATTGCCGTTTGCGGCCTGAATCCGCACGCGGGTGAAGGCGGTGAATTTGGCAACGAGGAAATCAAGACCATCGCGCCGACCGTTCTCGCGGCGCAAAAAAACGGATTGGAGGTCGTCGGCCCCTTGAGCGGTGACACGGTTTTTTATTACGCTCTGCGCGGAGATTTTGATGCAGTGGTGGCCATGTATCATGACCAGGGCCTCGCGCCGCTGAAAGCCGTCGCCTTCGACACCGGCATCAATTGGACGCTGGGTCTGCCGTTCATCCGCACCTCGCCTGACCACGGCACGGCCTATGACATCGCCGGGAAAGGCATCGCCAATCCGTCATCCATGATGGCTGCAATCCGGCTGGCGAAGCAGTTGGCCAAAAACAAAGTTGTTACAACTGATGAACGAAAATAGTCAATTTCGTATTGGTAGTTTTGGGCGGCGTATAATCTTTGGCGGTGCTTTTATGGCGTTTATGAGTGCATTCAGCTTTTTGAATAAATGGCTGGATCGCAATTTAAGCCAAACCGTCTTACTCTGTGTTGTTTTTGGAACAATGACTATTGGGGTGATAGCATTTTTATATTTTTACGAACGTTGCCCCAAACGTTTTGCCATTCCAATTGGAATAGTTGGTTGGTTAGTGACGTTCCTTCTACTGTTTTTGCGGAATTGGTTTTAACCACCAATCAATTCACGGATTTTGGATTTGATATCACCACCGCGCATCAAGGATTCACCGACCAGAATCGCATTCGCACCGCACTTTTTCAGGCGTTCCACATCGGCACGCGTATGAATGCCGCTTTCGGCGACCAGCAGTGACGAGTGACGGGTGACCGGTGACGAGAAAAGTTTCGCTGCCAGCTTCTCGGTTGTGGCCAGGTCCACCTTAAACGTTTTCAGGTCGCGGTTGTTCACGCCGATCAAGGTCGCGTCAATTTTCAACACGCGCTCGAGTTCGGCTTCATCATGCACCTCCACCAATACTGCCAAACCGGCTTCCATCGCCAGCGAATGGAATTTCCGCAGTTGTTCGTCCGTCAGAATGGCAACAATGAGCAGAATCGCGTCGGCGCCCCACTCAATGGCTTCAAGGATTTGCCGTTCATCAATGATGAAATCCTTGCGCAACAATGGCAGCTTCACCGCTGCTCGAATCTGCCGGAGATGATCCAGTGAGCCCTGGAAAAATTTTGCGTCCGTCAAAACCGAAAGGCAGCTCGCCCCCGCCGCTTCGTACTCCCTTGCGATGCGGACCGGATCAAAATCTTTGCAAATGACTCCCGCCGACGGCGATGCTTTTTTAACCTCGGCAATCAACGCCATAGCGCCTGGCCGTGGATTTTTCAGCGCGGCGATGAAGTCGCGGTGTTCATCGCGTTCGAGCAGTAAATCGCGCGAATCGCCCGCCGCGATCAGCCGCGCAGGCAGTTTCACGACTTCACGTTTTTTTTGTTCAACAATTGTATCAAGAATGTTCATTCGTTTACAGTCAGCGGTCAGTAGTTGGTAGTCCGCAGCACCGACCGATGGCTACTAACTACGGTCTATTGACTGCTGATCCGACTTAATCATCAACGTCCTTCACTCCCTGCATCCGTTTCATCGGACAGCCGGCGCGCAGCCAGCCGTTCACAAATGCATCCAGATCCCCATCCATTACGGCTTGAACATTGCTGGTTTCGACGCCGGTGCGTAAATCCTTCACCATGCGGTATGGCTGGAAAACATAACTGCGAATCTGATTGCCCCACGAGATGCTGCCTTTTTCGCCATAAAACCGTTCCATCTCGGCCTTCTGCTCGTCCTGGCGTTGGGCGTAAATCCGCGAGAGCAACAGCCGCATCGCGGTGGCACGATTTTGGTGCTGCGAACGCTGCGTCTGCGACGCCACAACCAGTCCGGTCGGAATGTGCGTGATACGCACGGCAGTCTCGACCTTGTTTACGTTCTGGCCGCCCTTGCCGCCCGAACGGAAGGTGTCTATCTGGAATTCGTTCGGCGGAATCACGAGCTCGGAATTATTTTCCTCGATTTCGGCAATCACGTCCACGCTGGCAAAGCTGGTGTGACGGCGTTTGTTGGCGTCGAAGGGCGAGATGCGCACCAGCCGGTGCACACCCCGTTCGGCCTTGGCAAAGCCGTAGGCGTTTTCGCCTTGAATCAGCATCGTGACGCTTTTAAGCCCCGCGCCTTCACCGGGCAGGGCGTCGGTCACCTCGATCTCCCAGTCGCGTGATTCCGCCCAGCGCTGGTACATGCGCGACAGCATTTCCGCCCAATCCTGCGCCTCGGTGCCGCCCGCACCGGCGTTGATGCTCAGGATGCAATTCTTCCGGTCGTGCGGTCCGTTGAGAAAAACCTTCAATTCCAACGCATCGAGGTCCTTGAGAAATCTGGCGACGTCACGCTCCAATTCCTGCTGCACCTTCGGCTGCGCCTCAGGCGGCTCGGCTTCGCCAAGTTCGAGCATGACCCGGAGATCGTCCAGTTGTTTTTCCGCCTGGAGCAGCGGTTCAATCTTGTTGCGGAGAGAGTTCGCCTCGTCAATCAGCGTTTGCGCCTTTTCGCGGTTGTTCCAGAAATTGTCGGCGGCCATGAGCGCATTGAGTTCGCCCAGGCGCTTTTGGGTGGCGGGCACGTCAAAGAAACCTCCGCAGATGCGTCAGTTTCCCGGTGGCGGTCGTGATTTCGGTTTTAACCGTTTCGAACATGGCGGCGAAAATACTGAAGTCGGAAGCCAGAAGCCAGAAAGGATTATCCGTAAATTTCGCGGATTGAATATTGGCAGAGGGTGATGTCATCACCGCACCGCGGTTCGCTGGGACAGCGAGCCCTACCTCAAAAAATCAAGGAATTGCCAGCCGGTTCGTGGCAACACCGGTTTGTTGCAGTGCTTGCTGTAAATCTTCGGTGTTCATTTGCTGAACGCTTCCTCCAGCGAAACTGATGTTGCCGGCGTATCTGTGCCTTGCGGCAGTCCAAGTGATTGGAGTGTTCGTTGAAAGTAGCAGTAAACCGGATTTAACCGGAGCACCGCCGACGGCGAAGTTATCATCGCCGGAAAGAAACATTTGCGGATTTGTTTGATCGGCGTCCAAGCCGACAAAGTAGCTGATGTTGGAATTATTCAAACCATTTCCAAAACTGGTTGTTACAATTCGGTTTGTGTCTGCTGGGCAAATTAAAAGTTCCGGTGTGTTCAATTCGTTGGACATGACTTGGAAACAAGCCGCGACATTTCCTGCGGCAATCAATTCCATTGCGCCGCCGTTTGTTAAAGAAACTTGCATCGGATATTTATCGTTGTTGTCGCCAGCCCAAATTCGGCAGGCGATTGCGATTTGCTTCAAATTACTGAGGCACTGTATCTGCTCAGTCTTTTTGCGGGCTTTCGGCTCCGGCCAAGGAAAGAATATTAGTACCAAAAAGGCCAAAAGAACGATAACTACCAACACTTCCGTCAGCGTCATTGCGACGGTTGTTTGATTGGCAGGGCGCGGTTTCATGGCCGCGGCTTTCAGGGTTATTTGTGTACGCCGGTCAATGATTGTGCGGATTGGCCAACGAGAGCGCGTAAATGAGCAGGATGATAATGACGAGACCGACGAGAACGGCGCCAATCCAGAAATAGGTGCCGACTTTGTTGCGCTTTTTGGTAAAGGTGGCGGCGGTGTCGAATCCGACCGGCCGGCCGCCGCTTTCCAATTCGCTCAAGCTGACTCCGCGAGTGGCAGTCCGTGTGACGGACTCCGGCTTCCGGGCTGGCGCCGGGGCAGGAGCCGCCGACGAAGTGGCGCCAGAGGCCGCGGGCGCGGCGGGCGCGCCGTTTTCCAACTGTAATTCAATCTGGCCCAGACGCAGCTTCTGGCCAGGCTTGAGCACGCTTTCGGTGATCTTCTCGTCGTTGATGAATGTGCCGTTGGTGGAGTTCAAATCCTTGATGACCACCTCATTGCCGCGCAGCAGCACTTCGCAATGATGACTGGAGACGGACGGTTCGGCGATTTGGAACATGTTATCCTCGACCCGGCCGATGGTGGTTTTGTCCGCTTTCAATTCATGGACGCGGCCGTTCATGCCTTGAGTCAGGATAACAAGTTTGGCCATAGCTTAGACGGATTTTATTATGGTCGGCACCGATACCAAGTCAAATGGAAATGTCAAAATCCAACGTTTAAATTCCTAGCCGCGTTTCTCAAGCAAAGCCCGAAATTCCGCAAACAACGGTGTCGAATCATGCGGACCGGGCGAGGCTTCAGGATGATATTGCACGCAAAAAACCGGCTTCGTCCTGTGCCGCAGGCCCTCGACTGTCTGGTCGTTCAGATTAATCCGATCCACGGAAATTTCCTTTGGCAAACTTTTCGGGTCCACGGCAAAACCGTGGTTTTGCGACGTGATTTCGACCCGGCCCGATGCCAAATCCTTGACCGGCTGGTTTGCGCCGCGATGGCCGAATTTCAATTTGAAGGTTTTGCCGCCAAATGCCAGCCCCAGAACCTGGTGGCCAAGGCAAATCCCAAAAATGGGAACACCACTGTCCACGAGCGTTTTCACTTCACGCACAATGTAATTGAGCGCCGCCGGATCACCGGGGCCGTTGGACAGGAAAATTCCCGCCGGCTTATGTTCGAGCGCCTCCGCGGCCGAAGCCGTAGCCGGCAAAACTTCAACGCCAAAGCCATGTTGCCGCAGTCGGCGCAAGATGTTGTATTTCAGGCCATAATCAAAGGCGACAATCGGAATATCCGCGGGCGGCAACGCCTCGCGCAGGTCGCGGGCCTCCGCCGGCGCGTTGCCGGAAGCGAGCTTGAAATTCGCGCTTTGCTCATCCTTTTCGTCCCAGCGAAACGCTTTCTTGTGCGAGACTTCCTTGACGTAATCCACGCCGACGAAAACAAACTCTTTTGCGCGTTGCAAGGCTTCCTCGTCCGAGATTTCCCCGGTGGAAATAAATCCGTTCATCGCGCCGCGCACACGCAATTTTTTCGTCAGCGCCCGCGTGTCAATGCCCTGGATGCCCGGGACACCGTTCTTTTCCAGATATTCCGCCAGCGAAAACTCCGCGCGCCAGTTGCTGACCACCGGCGAGAGTTCGCGGATGACAAATCCAGCCACGTGGGGACGCCACGATTCCACGTCCATGGTGTTGACGCCGTAGTTTCCGATGAGAGGATACGTCATCGTGACAATCTGGCCTTTGTAGGACGGGTCGGTGAGAATTTCCTGATAGCCCGTCATGGACGTGTTGAAACAGACTTCGCCAGCGGCGGACGCACACGCGCCAAAGCCTTGTCCATGAAAAATCGAACCATCTTCGAGGGCCAGAATTGCTTTCATCATCAAAATCGCTGCGCGATGCTAAAATGATCGGCCAAGCGGTCAAGCGTTAAGCCACTTTTCACGCCGCGACCAGTTCGGAATTTTCCGCCCAGACTTTTTTTCCACTGACAAAGGTCGCCACGGCCTTGCCTTTGAGGTTCCAACCGGAGAACGGGCTGTTTTTCGATTTGCTCGCGGATTTTTCCGGAGTGAAAATCCATTCCGCTTCCGGGTTGAAGACCGTCACATCCGCGTCCACGCCCACGCTTAAAGTGCCCTTGGGCAGGTTGAGCAATTGCGCCGGCGCCGCGGTGTATTTGGCGATGAGTTCGGGCAAACCCAGCCGCTTCGAGTGGTACAACTGCATCAGTGACAGCGCGAGTTCGGTTTCCAATCCGATGATGCCAAACGGCGCGTAATCAAACTCAACCTGCTTCTCAAAATCGCAATGCGGTGCGTGATCGCTGCAGAGAATCTCGATGGTGCCGTCCGCCAGCCCCTCCAGAATCGCCTCGCGGTCGCGGGCCGAACGCAGCGGCGGGTTCATTTTGAAATTGGTGTCGTAGGCCGGCCATTCGGGAAGTTCATCCTGGTATCCGGCCAGGGTTTTCCCGTCGTTGGCCCAAAATCTGGCGCTGCCGGCCACCGCCGCATCGGTGAGTGTGAAATGATGGGCGCAGGCTTCGCCGGAAATGGGCACGCCGCGCTTTTTCGCTTCGCGCAGCAGCGCCACGCTACCCGCCGCGCTCAAATGCTGGCAATGGACTCGCGCGCCGGTGAGTCCGGCCAGCAGAATGTTGCGCGCGACAATCATTTCCTCGCCCGCCGACGGCCAGGCGCGCAAACCGAGCGCCGTGCTCCAGTAACCCTCGTGCATCACCCCGTCGGTCACGAGCGAATAATCCTGGCAATGATCCATGACCGGCAGGTTGAACATTCTGGCGTATTCGCACGCCCGGCGCATGAGTTCATTGTTTTGTACGCAATGCCCGTCGTCGGTAATGGCCACGACGCCGGCGCGTTTGAGCGAACCGATGGAGGCGAGCTCCTCGCCGGCGATGTTTTTGGAGATGGCTCCGGCCACAAAGACGTTGACGACGCCCTGCCGGACCGCGCGTTCACGAATGAGCGCGACCGTGCCGGCGGTATCAACCGCCGGCGAAGTATTGGGCATGCAAACAACCGACGTGAAACCACCGCGCGCGGCGGCGGCGGTGCCGGTGGCAATGGTTTCCTTTGCCGTCTGGCCCGGCTCGCGCAAGTGAACGTGCAGGTCGATCAGGCCGGGACAAACCACGAGGCCGCTCACGTCCATTTTTTCCACGTCGGGCGGCGCTTGATTTGCCGCGTCCCCGCCGACCGCAGCGATTTTACCTTCGGAAATCAAAAGGTCCGCCTTTGCGTCGAGGCGGTTGGCCGGGTCCACGACCCGCCCACCGGTAAGAAGCAACGCTGCCATGCGCGGCGAGGCTACACGCGTGACATTGACAATGCAAGCGCGGGGATTAAGCTTTGCCCGGCTTTGGCGGCAGGTTAGTCGCGTCCAAGCGCAACGCAGGCGGGCGTAGTTCAATGGTAGAACGGAAGCCTTCCAAGCTTCACACGTGGGTTCGATTCCCATCGCCCGCTCCACCAAGCGACTTGACGAGTTTTCGACGAGCAGTGACCACGGTTTTACGCAAGAACCACGGGCTTTTTTGCTGTCGAGGACAAGGTTCGAGCCGAAGACTTTCAAGGCGAGGACCCGCTTCTCTTGAAGCGAATCCGATTCCGCGATTTTATCCGCATTTTTAGCGGTTAAAATCCATTCCTGGAACGGTTCGAGCCAATCGGCTCGGCCTGCTGTGAGGTGGGCTTTCTGCTCCTCCAGCGTCTTTTTCTGGCTCATCAATTTAGCCTTCTCGGTAGTGTATTCATCCCGTTCCACAATGCCGTCCAGAAACGAGTCCAGGAGTTTTTGGAGGCGGAGATTGACCTTCTCAATCTCTCCACGCTTTTGTGCTGCGAGTTTCAAGGCCGTTTGGGCAGCCTGCTTTTTCTCGTCATTGACTCGTAATAGCATCTCATCCGCCCTATCGGCACGGAGCGAGAACGGTTTCAACAAGGCCGTGATTTCCGCGTCGAGGGCTTCTTCGCGGATGTAGGGCTGCTTACAAGGCCGGGACTTATCTTTCTTGGTGCAACGGTAGTAGGTGTGGCCTTTTTGGACTTCGCCAGTGATGGCGCTCCCGCACTCGGCACAGCGAAGGAGGCCGAGATACGGTTTTTGTGGAGTCTGCTTTTCCGACGGCGAATATCGCCAACGACGGTTAAAAACGGCCTGCACACGGTCAAACAATTCCTTGGGAATGATTGACTCGTGGCTTCCCTCGTACACTTCGCCGTCATAGCGAAAATGGCCATAATGAATCGGGTTTGAAAGCAAGTCGGAGACGAACGTGCGCCCGACCATTTTGCCACTTCTGGTGCAAACACCCTTCGCCATGAAAAACTTGCGCAGGTCATCTAAAATCACAGTGCCGGTCGCGTACTGCTCAAATGCCTGTTTGACAAGCGGCGCACGTTCACGATCAACAGTGATGCGCTTGGTGCGGTAGTCGTTCAGATAGCCGAACGGGGCCATGCCGGGATATTCGCCGCGCCGGATTTTCTCACGCAAACCCCGCTTGGTGTTTTCCGACAGTGAATCCACGTAGTATTTGCTCTGTCCGAACATGATCGAAAGCATGAATTTCCCCTGCGGGTCGGGTTCAAACCGGAATGTCGGAAATTTGAGCGATAGGATTTTGTCTGTGTCGAGAAGATAAATGATGCGTCCCCCGTCAACCGAATTACGCGCCAATCGGTCGGGATGCCAGGCGATGATTCCCGCCGCTTCGCCGGCTTCAATTCGTGCCAGCATATCATTGAAAATCGGTCTACCGGGAGTTTTGGCGGACCTCTTTTCAATCAACTCTGCGACAATCGTGAGATGTTCGGCCGCTGCAATGGCGCGCAATTCGGCAAGTTGCCCGTCGATTGAAAGGATTTGCTTGTCCTCGACATCGGTGGATTTGCGTGCGTAAGTGAAGAATTTGTTCGGCGATACGTTCATACGATTATTATATCAGAATTACCAAAGCGGTCTAGTATAACATTTCCCGGTTAGCAGCTTATCGTGCTTGCGTTTTACAATGGACGGGTTCAATTTTACAGCGTTAAAATGCTTCTGTGCATTATGGCAATGGACACCAATCGAATTGTTCTTTTAGAGGATGAGGAAATCTACGCAAAGGAGCTTCAGGAACAGCTATTGCCATTAATTGCGCCGCTCGACATTGAGTGGTGTAGCACAGAAGTCGTATTTATGTCTAACCTAGCTACCTGGGCCGATGAACCACCATTACTTTTCATTCTCGATATGATGGTTCGTTGGGCTGATCCTGGCACCGCTGCCCCTAAACAACCAGAGGAAGTGCATAGTCACTTTCGATCTGGCATTCGATGTTATCGTCACCTTCGCAAGCATTCTGTATTCGCAAAGACACCGATCCTTTTTTCTACGGTTGTTTCCACAGAACAGTTCCAGCAGGATATTCCACACAGTGACCTTGCCGTCTCAGTTTATCACAAGGCCCGTTATAGCATTTCCGACCTTGCTCACACTATTCGTTCTTACTTGCCCGATGTGCGATTTACGAAGCCATCAAAACACGGTGTATGGAAGCGCATTGTAGATGCAACTGAGTTGAAGCCTGGTGCTTTTGGAATCAGCTTCAACCTTAAGAAAGCAATCAAGCCGGATTCGGAATGAAACAGATGAGCCAAATCAATCGGAGCAAATCACTTTCTTTTTCCCCATCTAACCAAAACCGCCTTGCGACCCAATTTTGATCTTTCTGTTGGGGAAAGCTTTGCCATGCGGGCCGGGCCACCTTTAAGACCACCGAGTCTTCCTAAGGCAACCGCTGCGGGGTTCTTTTTCTTACCAGTTGTCTTACTTGAACGCTTAGGCATGAGAAATGATTGGATGAAATAAATCGTCTATTCAAGAACAAGTGTATCATTAAACCGTGTTTTCATTATATCAAAACTCATTTGTCCTCGACAGCAAAAAAGCCCGTGGTTCTTGCGTAAAACCGTGGTCACTGCTCGTCGAAAACTCGTCAAGTCGCTTGGTGGAGCATCTCTACGACTGCACTCGAACTTTCTTTCAAGGACAAACCGTCATTCCTGCGGGTGGGAGCTAGAGGGTTCGAACCTCTTTAGGGTATCCCCACCCCCTTCTCCACATGGGGAGGGGTAACAAAGTGCATTCCGCCCTTACTGTGCCTGTGTTTTGTCGTGGTTTGGGCGCTTGCCCGCATCCCCGACTTCGGTCGGTTTTTGCCGCTCACGCGGCTTGCGGGCTGCGCGTGGCCTCACGGCCATGCTCGCCCAAAAACCTCCCTCATCGCTCACGCGAAAACGAGTACACCGACGGACGGGTTAGGAAATTTGTGAAAATATTTTTGCCGTGAGGCGATTTTGTGTCTTCCGTTTTCAGGTGTTGGTTCTATGGCGAGTGTGGGCGTATGTCCTGTATCATAAGCGTCTGGCTCTGGAATTTCTCCTGGCCAGATTGAGCTTTCGACGCCTCCGTGAATTGGCATTGGAGCTGGTATGACGAACCGTTTGCGCCAGCCTGCCCCCACTGCGCGGAAAAAGTCATGGTAACGGTAATTGTACTGCCTGGGTCAATGGCCGTCGCTCCGGCCATGCTGGTGCGGGCAGCCCCATCTATCTGCGCCTGCCGTTCAGCGGCGGAGTCGGTCGGGCTGGAATAGTAGCCCGAGTTGCCGCGTGCGGTTATGCCTTGGAAGTTGTCTCCAACCCACAATTGACGGCCTTGTTCATCGGTGACGGATGTCTCGGGGTTGCCGAACTGGTTGCGGTTTAGAGCAACGCGGACTGCATTTTTGGCGTCGTTATTTTTGAACAAGAGCACGGCGGCGACTTGCCCGTTTTGCAGGACGCGGAATGAATCGAGGGTCACGTTGAGCGCGCCGAAGTCAGCCGATGCTTTGCGGGCGTCAAAATCCCGTTTCGGGGGTTCCTGCGCTGCAGAATCCACGTTATCCCTCTTGGCCGGACTGGACAGAAACTGTTGGGCGGTATCGTCCGATTTGAACTGGGCCTTGGCTGCTCCCACGATTTCAGCGGTATCGGTGGTGATGATCTTCACTCTGAGGTCAACATTGGAATTCATGGGAATTATGTTCCCGACGATCAGGGCGTCCACCCCGGCGAACTGGCCAAGCTTTTTGGCGTTGTCAGGATTTACGAGACCCTCTGCCGTCAGTTTGTGCTCGGCCAGAATGCTTTTGAGGTTTGCACGGTCCAGAACCGCGAAATCGTGCTTTCCCATGACCAGGTTCACGCTTAATTCCTCAGCGATGTACCGGCCAAGTTCGCTTGAACCTCCTTGCAAGTCCGTGAAATCCAGGACGGTGACCTTTTTGTTGCCGTGGTCTTTGATTTGGGCGGCCAGATTATCGGCCAGCTTGGAAAGTGCCGCGTCCATGTCCTGGCTTTGGGCAAGCGCCTGGGTAGACAATACGGCGCACAGGCCGGCAATGAGTAAACGTTGCAGGTTCATATCATGGGTATGATTCTTGGTTCTTGGATTGAAGGGACAGCAACATGATGTTGGTGTCCCCGGCAATTTGTTTAAGCAGGTGTTCTTGGGCATTTGACCTGGCCTCTCCTAGATCGAAGCCCGCGCCATTTGCCAGAAACGTCCAACTTTGTTTCCGGCGCATCATATCAAACGGCAAAAACACCACTTCGAGCCGCACGTTGGCCGTGATGATGTTGTCCAACTCGGTGCCGTTGGTCGAATACTGGACCCGCTCTTGCGCCAGCAACAGCGCGTCCAGGGTGTTGGTGAGTTCCAGTTTGTACATGGATTCCGTCGTACCTGCGAAGATGTTACTGAACAGGCCGTCGGCATAGAAGGCCGGTTTGAAAAAGGTAGTGAACAGCATGAGATTTTCGCTGTCCAGGTGTTTGGCAAGAGCATCCACAATCGGATAGTCCGCTTCGTCATTCTGAAACTCGGCGGCGATGGCCACTGTTTTGAGGCCGGGCCTCTTAGCAAAGCCGCGATTCAAATATCGCGCCAAGTATTCGGCATGTTGCGTCGCGGCGTCTTCGGCTGCTTTTCGCGACGCCGCTTCATTCGCCATCGCGCGCTGTATTGCGGCCTCCTTGTTGGCTTGCGCCGCCGCCGCATATTCTGCCACTCGTTGCTGTTGCAGTGTCGCCTGAATCTGGCGTTGCTCCCGTCCGTAGCGCGGCAGGTAAACAACGAAAGCAACGACTGTCATCACGCCTACGAACACCACCACGCGCCTGGGAGTAATCCGGTTCATGTCTGATTCCGAAAGGATTGTGCAAGAATCACGTCGCGCCTCAAGCAAAAGCTATCCACAGGGGGGACGAGGAATAACGGCGTGATATAATTTCGCGGCACAAGGTTTCGCCGTCAGGTTTCCAGCCGAGCCTCTATTACCTTGACGGCTCGTCACCAAACGCATGTCGGCAACAGGAACGCTTGCGCCGATCACAAGGCCCGGCGCGGCATTCCTTTTATCGGAGTAGAGGCTCGCTTGGAAATATGGAGGATTGGCACATTGTCTTGGGAATCCGCGATGGATGGGGCGGCGAAACCCCCTTCTTTTTACCCTCGCACGACCGGCGGCACCACCTGTACGTCGTGGGCAAAAGCGGTACCGGCAAAACGACGTTTTTGCGCAATTTGATTCTCCAGGACATTGTTCTCGGCCACGGCGTCGGCGTCATAGACCCGCACGGCGATCTGGCCTCCGATGTGCTGGACCACGTTCCGAGCCACCGCATCGAAGACGTGGCGTATTTCAATCCCGCCGATTTGGAATACCCCGTGAGCTTGAATCTCCTCGGGGCTACGTCGCCGGACAGCCGGCATCTGGTGGCTTCCGGCATCGTAGGGGTCTTCAAAAGCGCCTGGCCGGACTTTTGGGGGCCGCGAACGGAATACATCCTGTATGCCATTGTCGCCGCCCTGCTGGACTGCGAAAATGTGAGTCTCCTTGGCATACCACGGATGCTTTCGGATGGACGGTATCGCGCTTGGGTCGTAAGACAGGTCAAGGACCCGCTTGTGCGCTCGTTTTGGGTCAATGAATTTGCCGCCTTCAATCGCACTATGCAGCATGAAATGGTCGCGCCGATTCAAAACAAAGTCGGCCAATTGCTCATGTCTCCGCACCTGCGGAACATCCTGGGACAGATCAGGAGCCGCATTGACGCTCGTTTCATGATGGACGACGGTCGGGTTTTCATCGCCGACGTGTCCAAAGGCAGGCTGGGCGCGGACAAAGCGAACCTCCTGGGGGCGCTTCTGGTCAAGCAATTCGAGTTGGCGGCGATGTCGCGGTCGGACATTCCCGAATCGAAGCGGCGCGAGTTCCACCTCTACGTTGACGAATTCCAGTCGTTCGCCACGGACTCCTTCATTTCCATCCTGTCGGAAGCTCGGAAATACCGGCTTTGCCTCACCCTGTCGCATCAATATACCGATCAAGTCCGGCCTGAAATCCGGGACGCCGTGTTCGGCAACGTCGGCTCACTGGTCGCGTTCCGCGTGGGGCAGCGCGACGCGGAACTGCTTGAACGGGAATTCGGCGGGGCGTATCCTGCCCGCCGATTCGTGGAGCTGCACAACCATGAAATCTGCGTCAAGCTGCTCCAAGCCGGCGAGCATGGTGACCCGTTCGTGGCGCGAACTCTGCCGCCCTGGGGCGAGCGGCACGACAACCGGCAAAAGATCGTGCGCCGGTCGCGGGAGAAATACGGCACGCCCCGGCGCGTCGTAGAGGACAGAATCAGACGGTGGCTGCGGAAATGATATGTTTACGTGTGATCCATTGAAGGCGCGCCTATGGTTCAATTTAAGAGAACCTGTGAATTGGACGGTGAGCATCGCCGTCTTCGCGGTCCTCTTTTTCGTGCTGATGTGGTTAATTCCCGCTCTGGTCGCCTTCGCCGTCGCCGCAGTCGTGTCATTTTGCCTGCATTTCTTTTATTTGGATAACAGGGCGATTCACATCAAGTGCCCCTATGGCCGATGCAGTGAGATCATTGAGACGAATACGCCGTGGATATGCGGGCACAAAGGATGCAAAAATGAGAACGTGGACGAATTCCCGTTCATCTACAAATGCGAGCATTGCGGGTATTACCCGAAAGCCTATAAATGTCACCACTGCGGAGAATTGATTTTCTTCACGGAGGACGAACAAAAAACTGGCTACGCGGAATGTGCCAACTATGCGTTGAGAGCTGCAATAGTCAAGAATCGGGAGGGACACCAGGAAATGATGACCAATAAGCGGGAGGTGGTGGAAAGCAAGGGGCTGGACGTTGATATTGGAAAACTCGACATACGGCTGAAAGGGATCAAAAAAGTTCTCGATCCACCGCCGCCTCGTCCCCCGGCCAGTCCATCGCCGAGAATGCCGACGCCCGAAGATGAACTGTCGGCTTTCATGAACCAAAACATTGGAAAAGAAGACGCGGCGGAAAAAATGCGGGCAAAAGTCAGGAAAGAGTGGGCGCACGATGAGGACGAATGCAATAAACGGCTCCGGTTGATTGATGATTGGGTACGCGACCACTTATGAATAAGAAAGCCCCGTTAAAAGAAACGGGGCTTTTGTTGGCGCTTCATGGTCAGGCCGGGACAACAAGTTCCTGCGATAATGCGGGCAGGACACGTGTTTCAGGCTGAACCAATTCTTCGGCCAGCTGTTGATACATTTTCATGCGCTCGTGCATGTCTTTGTAGGCGAGGTAACAAAACATATCGCCATAGGGCTTTGGCAATTCTGCCGCCGCCGACATGATTTTGGATAGATCAGCGTCCAAATCGAGCGCCGCAAACATATACGACTTGACCATTTCGTCCCTTGAGGGAAACGAATGCCTGTCGAGCGATTGCCCGATGGGTTGCCGCAGCGTCTTCCGGCGTGCGTCCTTTTCCGCATGGACGGTTGCCAACATTTGGCAAATAACTGCTTCCAGCTTTCTGAGGTCCTGGTTCATAGACTCCTTGGGTTGACAGTTGAAGAAACCAATCACTTCGTGTGACGGGCTTCATCCGACTGTCAACGGGAGCGAAAACCTTGGAAGAAATCTGCCGGTATTCTACCATACCCGGTTTCTTTCTGTCAACTTGCTCGGCTGTCCACATTGACGCAGCGATACCAGGCTTGTTTTAATGACACGCGGAACTCTCGTTCCTTTCACAACTTCAACCATCCGGCTTTGCCTTGAAAGCGAAGTCGGGCAACCAAAAGGATTCCCATGAGTAAACCGCGATTTAAACAATCGCCTTTGCGTCTTCCAGCCGATGGTTCGCAGGCTGTCTCACAGCTTGCAGGCGCCACCGGCTGGTCAACCAACGAAGCCTTGGGCTTCATCGTCCGGGCGGGCTGGAACGCCTTGAACGGCGGTGCAGATCAAATTCCGGCACTGCGCCAGGTAATGACCGCCGCAATCACCCACCATGAAACCGAATTGGCAGCACGAAAACGCCTTGCCGTCACCGCCAAGAAACTCCGCGACGCGCGGAGCGTCCTTGGCCGTAAAACGGGAGGTGCCCAGTGAAGCGTTACGAAGGACGGCGCGAAGGTTACGCGGTCATCGTCACCGTGGATGGCGTTCCGCTCAATCCCCGGCTGGACTTGTACAACCACAGTCCAACCGGCTTCGAGTGGGGATACGGCGGCAGCGGCCCGGCACAACTGGCCTTGGCCACCCCCAATGCACTTGAACATCTCGTCCAAGACGACATTCTGTCGGGTATCAAGCGGCATCAAGCCGGTGACTGGGGCAACGTAAGCGAGCATGACCGGCAGGAGAACGAATTCTCCCTCAAAGAGGGTTTTCGTCTCTGGTCGGTATATCATTCGGCCAGCGGCTTGAAATTCTGGATCATCACCGAAGCCGACAGGTCTTACACCACAATACTTCTACCGGAGGACTACTGAATGAAACAGAATTGGATAGACTTCAAAGAGCTTCGCAAGAAACTCGACTTTGAACAGGTGCTCCGGCATTACGGCGTCGAGGTCAAACCCAAAGGCAGACAGCATCACGGCTACTGTCCCCTGCCGAACCATAACGGAAAGAAAAACTCGCCGTCGTTCTCGGCCAACCTTGAACGCGGCATATTCCAGTGCTTCGGCTGCGGCGCAAAGGGTAATGCCCTCGAATTCGCGGCTCTTATGGAAAAAGTGGACCCTAAAGACGGCACCGCCCTTCACAAAATCGCTGCCGACCTGCAAAAGCGGTTTTGCCCGGAACTCGCCGACGCCTCGGCAGAAACGAAAAAAGCCCCGTCCAAGAAACCGGAGAAAACCGAGCCAGAAAGCGATATGCCCGTCATCGTGAACGCCCCGCTTGATTTTGAACTCAAGGGATTGGATGCAACGCATCCATATCTTTTGAACCGGGGCTTCACGCCGGAAACAATCGCGCATTTCGGCCTTGGTTTCTGCTCGCGCGGCTATCTGAAAGACCGCGCGGCGATACCGCTTCACGACATGGCCGGCGCCCTTGTGGGTTATGCCGGGCGTGTCGTGGATGACAGCCTCATCACGGAGGACAATCCGCGATACAAGTTTCCGGGAGAACGGAAGCGGGACGGCAAGCTCTTTGAATTCCGAAAAACGCTGTTCCTTTACAACGGCGTTCGGATCAAAGCGCCGGTTGACGATCTGATTGTCGTCGAGGGATTCACTGGCGTCTGGTGGCTCGTTCAGAACGGGCCGCCTGATGTGGTGGCAACGATGGGGTCGGACTGCTCCGAAAAGCACGCCGAGCTCATCGTGTCCTTGGTGAAGCCAAACGGCCTAGTGTGGATTGTACCGGACGGTGACAAAGCGGGCGAACGGTACGCTCAAGCGCTCTTGTCCCTTGTTTCGCCTCATCGCTTCGTGCGGTGGGTGAAAATGGCCGATGGCAAACAGCCGACGGATTTGTCAGGCGAACAATTGAAAAAGTGCTTCGCCTTGTAAGTGCATGCGGCCTCGTGAGAGGTCGCTTTTTAAAATTGAGACTATACTATGCAAAATAAATCATTGTGAATAAAGTCATCGTCGAAAGATTACTAAAGATTCGCGTAGTGGTGGCGTTGAGCTTCTAAGTCGTGCCCACTGTTGTCCAGACGCTCGCAAATGCCGCAGAACGTAGACATTTTCTAGCAACAAGCCGCACTCTGATCCAATTTCAGCTAAAATTAAATCGACTGGTATATGTAAACCCTTATAGGCCGAAGTGCTAACCACGATCCACATATGTGCACCATGTCGCAAAAGTCTGGTAGACTGCTTCAAAATAATTTGCATATCATAAAAATATGCCTCAACCATTTGCGGGAGTCGTTTGTTCCAAAGCTTCCTCATTTCCGTCATCTTTGCGACCAGCGATTTAACTTGCTTGTTATCAACCTTTGTTTCTCCATCCCATTTAACTTGGACGTGGGAGCGAATCGTTTTTAATCTGATCTTTCGCAGGTCGTCATTGTCGCCAACGAAGCCATTGAGAAAAAGTTCTGGTCGATAAACGTCAGAGTAGTCAAATGAGTTTAGATAGGGGGGTGAAGTAACAATCAAATCGAAAGATGCGTTCTCGTATTTTAAAAGTGCATTGCGCGAATCGTCGCGAACGATTTGAATACTGACTTCGTCACTTATTGGTGCAAGTCCGACATCTTCTATCATTACGCTTATTATTCCGCGAAAACACTTGAAGAATGCAAAATGATCGTTTGCTATTTCTTTCCAGTCCGGATAATACCGCAAGCATTTTCCGTCCTTTTTCGCATTGCAACACATCATCGCAGCACGCGTAGCCGCCAATCGAAAAGCGCCCGCATACTCCTCGGCATAATCATTAATCAGAGACATGGTCGAAGCACAAGCACGAAGCACGTCGCGGTTAAATAGCCATTTAGTGTTTCCGTTTCTCTCCGTAAACGTGGAGAAGTTTTCCAAAGGTGATGGGTCATTGCATTTTTGAGCTTCCGCAATAATATAATTCGTCCGCGCGCGAATCTTCTTTCCATTCCATCCGCCCTTAAGGCACTTGACATGCGAAGCAAAAGTAAAAAATGGATTTATTTCAACGCCCACGACATTATGACCAAGTAGCGCTGATGTTAATAGTGTTGTCCCAGAGCCGCTAAATGGATCTAGTACGCGAAGCGTTTGCTTTTGTGAAACGATCTGCCGATTGATAGCCTCTCGAACAAGTTGATTTGAAAAACCCTCTTTGAATGGATACCAACGATGGCGTGGCTGGTTTAAATTATCATCAAAGTTATAGAGCGCACGGTCTTTGAATTGGTGTTCAAAGCTTAAGCTCATGATTGGCTTGCTGTTGTACTTTCTAAGTAGAAAACCATGCAATCACCTCTCGCTGGCACACGCGCACCAGCACATTCTTCAATTAGTCTGCATCCATCCTCTACTTCTTCCACGTGGTTCAAGGCTTCAAATTTGTCTTTTGACCTAGCATCATATGCGACAATTGTTGCGCTTGTTACAGTTGGCTGCTTTGATAAGTATTTTCCAAATTGATTCATAGCTCCCTTCAGCCATTTAAGATCGTGTATAGTCTTTTCGTTGCGTCCAAGCCATTTTATCTCAACGAGGAATATGCGTCCTCCAAGCTCGGTAATCTGAATATCTGGTTCGTCGCCGGTTGTGTCTCGTGGTTTACTTTTTACATCTCCATCTAAATGCAGTTCTAGCCAACGGGCCAGAGAACGATGAAAAATGTCCTCTGTTTTTGAACAACTACCTAGTCTCGAATAAAGCCTGCGCCGTGTTCGATCTGCCCAATGGTCGGTTTCTTGCCAATACTTTACACGATGACGATAGTGATCCCGGATTGCCAGACGATACTGGTTGGCGACATATCGCATCCGCACGATGCGTCCCGGTGGATAAACCGGATCATCAAGATTTATACATCGAGCCGTTAAACAGTCCGCAAAAAATCTAACAAGTGACTTGTTTTCATAATGGGCAATCACTGTTCCAGTCGATGCCGCGCTCAATATTGACTCACTAAGATTCATACTGCAATTGAGCGGCGATATTTTCAATATACGAAGTTCACAATCCAAACTAATCAGCGACGCATTGTTCGTATTTGCTCTAGTAATAGCCCTCGGTGTTAACTCGGGTTTACTAGGGTCATTAATCTGCGTCAATTCAAGCCCAAACGGAGTATCCCCTAGTTCGTTTCTATATTTTCTTAAGAATTTGGTAAGATGATCAATAATAGTACGCCCAGCTGCAAAATCCCACGAATCAAGTCTTTGCTGAATTGTTAGACTTATGTCCCTAAACACAGCAACAGCCGCATCCTGATGAGCCTTAAGCGGAATTACTTTATTCATGACTGTTCCTCGAATTTGCTGTCAGGTGTGGTCGCGTATTCGTCGAGCAAGGCGAAGAAAACTTGAACGAGCGTGCGTCGAGACATCGGTTTGTCACGAGTAACCTCAAAAGACTTGCGCAGATCGTTTAAAAGTTGCCATGAAAGATTTGCATCTTGACTATTTAATGCAAGCTCGTTACCTTGAAAGTTTGAGCGTGCAAAGCGGTAGGTTGGCTCTGAATATACGATGTTCTTAATATTTTTCCATCCGCGCCGATTGATTTCAAGAGCTATTTCTTCAAAAAGGGAAAAATCGTTGTAAAATGCCTTGTCCTTTTTAAACTGGGCTACCACAGTCTTGCCTGCTTCCGTCAGGGTATAATTACATTCTGTATTTTTTGTGCGCCTGAAGGAAAGATTGCTTATTGACACAAATCCGCGAAAGGCAAGAGCATCAACTGTGTTTTGAATTGCAAAATCGTAGGGGCCATTGCGCCAGGGTCGAAATGCTTTACTTCCCCCCACTTCGCGACAAGCTAGTGCTAGCACGTCGAAAAGATAAATAAACTTCTGCAACGCGAGGCGGCCAAGCTGTTGTTTGGATGAAGACGACACCGCAAGTGCAAACAATACATCTTTACCTCTTCTATCTGTGAAACGCGACTCAGCCATGCATTCTTCCTCCAAGCAAGTCTTTCATCTGTGCATCAAACTCTACAAGTTTATTTTTTTGAACATCAGTCATATAGCCAGCCCGAAGTAAATTGAAGATGCGCTTCTGCCGTTCAACTTTGGGGTATGGTGCCAACAACGGTTTAGCGACGCCTCCGGGTTGGATATTTGCAGTAAGAAATAATGAAAAGCCCTGTCGTGCAAATCGGGCAAACATGGCTGCCACGTTATCTGTGTATGCTAAATCTAAAGCGTTTTCAGGGGTTTCGCATAAAAACGTTGAGACAGAATTAGTGAGTGCGCCGGTGAGTTCCAATAGCGCCATCCGAAAGCCAATGTCTAAAAAAAATCTTTCGGATTCTGAACAGGTCTCCGGACTTGTACGCTCCTTTTCGGAGAAATATGGGACAAAATACGTAACATCTCCAAGTTCTCCGCGGGCGGGAACGGCTACGAATTCACATTTTGATGAGTCGCCTAAAAAGGCTCGTCCATAATCAGATGCAGCCTTTTTCAGTCGCGCAATACGAATCGAACAACTTTCAGTAAATTCTGCAAACTCTGCATCGACACGGCGCTTTAATGCTTGCCAATCTCGTTCGAGCTTCGAGTGGCGCTTCCTATAAGCTTCAATTGTTCTGCGAAGTGCCGGTAAATTACTCGTATCAAATTTAAATTCTTCTTCTTTTGGAACGCGTGGAAGCTTTCCTGCGATCTTTTCCATACGAGAGCGTATTTGAAATTCTTTATCGGCGATAATTCCGAGTTCGACGTGGCACGCCCGATATTGCTGATCAATTGTGTCTCGTTCCTTATTCGCGTCTGAAACAGAACGACGAAGTTGCGCGACATCCCCATCTATAACTTCGGACTTATACGATTGTTTACATACAGGGCAGTTCCCGTCCGAAAGAGCTTTGTGTGCTTCCTTTGCAAGCTCGTCGCTTTTTTGCGAACAATAAGGACATAGGTGGTATACGAGTAACTTCTGGAGTGCCACGGCGGGAGTGTTTGCTTCGACGGCGCGTAAAGTATTAAGAATAAAAGAATCTTCTGTAGTGGTTAATTTTTCTTGCAGAGTTTCTAGAAGTTCATTTGTTTTAACTAAAGCGGTTCGAATTTGTTCCGCTTGTGCAAGGACATTACTACGACGGATTGTAATTTCCTCAAGGTCTTTCTGATATGCTTGTATTTCATTCAGTGCTTCTAAAACATTTGCATCAGCAGCGGGCTTGCTCGCTGTTCGCAGGCGTTGGCTTTCCGTAGCCTCGAATCGGTCAATCCTGTCTTGTAGGTGCCCTATATCAACGTGAAGGTGTCGTTTGTCGGTATCAATTTCGCGCAATTGTTTGCTTAACAAACGAAACTTGCCTTCGCGGATTGCATCGGCACATACGAGCATCACAACACGTACTTGGGCCCGCTGGTCCCATACTAGGGATTGGCGAGTTTCTGGTAGATAAGCAAGCCGATGTAAAAGAAAACGAAAGTCGGCAAAAGATTGATAGCCTCCCGATTGAATTACCGCCTCTTCGTATCTCTGAATGGCCTCATTATTGTCATGAATCCAATTTTCTCCATTTATTTTGACGCCTCGAATTTCATCGGAATTGATACCACGCCGGACAATGATTTTTGCATCGCCAATTTCAAAGCCAACACGAATCTCGGTCTCCTGGTTATCATTTAGCCGTTGGCGGAAATAACGCGCCGTAACGCGGGCATGTTTGTCTGGTTCAACTTCATCGTCAGCCTCGCCAGCTAACCCATACACGACTGCTTGAAGCGTAGTTGTTTTACCCATTGCATTCCCGCCGAGAATGAGAAACGGGCCGTGTGGCAGAGCCAGTTCGACAGTGTCGTCAAACAACGGCTGAAAGCCAACAAGAGATACCGATCGAATATTTGGAAGAAGTATGCCACTCATAGCAACAAACCTTTGTGATGGATTCCGTCACGTTTGCAAAATTCTAACAATTCGCCAATTTGTTGCTTCATATTGGGAACGAATGTGAAATTTCGGCGTTTGGTAATTCTTTCTCATCATTCTGACTGCCGCTATCGTAAGAAATAAATGTTTTTTGCCAAAGACTAAAGGAAATTGTGATATTTTAGACACCCCGCACCAAATCGCTTAAATGTACTTTTAAGGCGGCGGCGATGCGCATGAGCGCGTCAACGGAGACGTTCTCCTCACCGCGCTCAATATCGCCGATGTAATTGTGGTGGAGATCGGCTTTTTCGGCTAATTTCTCCTGGCTCCATTTCACGGCCCGGCGATTTATTCGGATGTTTTCGCCCAGAATCTTTCGGTGTTTTGGGATTTTCACAATCCCATAAAGAAACCGAAACCGCATATACGGACTACCGTATATGCACTGTATTTTGTTCTTGCATTTTTCGCGGGCTTGGGCGATTGTTGCGGCACAATGAATATGCCTATTGAATTTCTTCGCAGACTTGGCCCCGATCCGCACGCCGGCGGCGTTCGCACAATCGCCCTCCACGGCTGCCCTGACATTTTTGAGCTTCAATCCGGCGATTTCGCCGTCATCGGCATAGACATCACGACTGCCGCCGTCTCGAAATTGCCGCCTTCCGCCAGTTGCGGTCCCGATGAACGCATTGTCTTGGTGCCGCGTAAAACGCTGGTTCTGGCCAAATCCGACATTCCAGAGCGAATCTAGGGCAGTTGTGCATCGTCGGGCGGTTCCGGTATAATACCGGGCAATGGGGGTTACAAACTGGGTCACGGAGCATTGGTTCGATTTCTTTCAGACGATAGGCATCATCGCCAGCTTTTTGGTCGCCGCGTACGCAACATGGAAAGACGAACGCGCCCGAAAAATCGGCAATTCGATTGCGATCAATGACCAATACCGCAACATCTGGAAGGTCATTTACGAGCACCCCGAACTGGCGCGCGTGCTCGACGTGGACGCTGACGCCAAAGACATTTCCATCGGCGAAGAACTTTTCGTCACCACGCTGATTTCCCATTTGAGCACGGTTTTCCGGGCGATGAAACACGGCGAGTTTGTGACGTTGGAAGGCTTGCAAAAGGACGTTAAAGAATTCTTTGCCCTGCCGATTCCGAAAGCCGTATGGGAAAAATTCAAATCGCTCCAAGATCGCAAATTCGCCGCGTTTGTTGAAAACAGCCTGCGGCCCGATTCCTCAATCCGCCAGTAAGCGGACTTTCTTGATTTTCGATTCGATGAATGTCTCACGCTCGGTGTTGCGGCGGTAGGCTGACGGATTGATTTGCGGTTCCGCGTCGAACGGCGTGCCTGTGGTCGCGTCGCGGTATTCGCTTGGCCGAATCCAGATTGGGCCGAGCGGGTCGGCAACCACGTCGGGGTATGTCGTGAGCCAGACCATCGTGAGGATTGGCGGCGTGTTTTGCAAAAGGCGCTCCGCTGTGTTGTTCCGGCGTTCGGCATTCTTGACCACAATGAGGACGCGAAACGGAAATTTTTTGTAGTCGTCGCTGGCCGCGCCGTTGCGGATGGCGAAGCCTCCGGATTTGTAATATTCGAAATAACTGCCTGCCTTGCCTATGAGCTTGTCCTGGGTTTCGTTTGACCGGTCTAATTCTAGGAAAAACGTGCGCTCGAATTTCTCGCCATTGTCCGTTTCGTGAATACGAATGAAGCCATCCGGTTTAGTTGGGACTTCCGCGCCGCTGCGGTCTGGATGATGTACTGTAAACTCATGCAGCCCTGGCCAAGTGCTGAATTCGGCAATACTGAATGACGGCATCTTTTTGATTGTAGCGTGGAATGCCGCCTTCACATCCATGATCTCAAGCTCGTGACGGATGGTGAGGTCGCTTACGCGGGCGCGCCGGTCAAGCGCCGGCAAAGCGAACGCCGGATACTCTGCCAAAACGCCATGCTCTTGAAGCATCTCCAAGCCTTTACGGGTTAAAAAGAGAACTGACGGCTCGAATGAACGGCGGGGGCGTTCAGTAATAAAACCGGCAGATTTGAGTTTT
>Ga0209517_10002485_pt1 | contig 25874 bp, 20 predicted proteins | sample PeaSoiMetSII2010_FD_187695 | JGI IMG/M metagenome (GOLD analysis project Ga0209517, IMG submission 187695) | Peat soil microbial communities from Weissenstadt, Germany - SII-2010 (SPAdes) (version 2) | ecosystem: Environmental > Terrestrial > Soil > Wetlands > Peat | place: Germany... | reverse complement strand
TTTGACGCCAAGTATCCGCGGTAAGAGCCGTATGCGGTAGCACTGCCTGTACGGATCCGCGCGGGGGGCGCTGGGCAACCGGCGTCCCTACCGCGACTGGACGATTTTCGATTGACGATTACCGATTGCGGAAAAACGAAGGTGGATGAAGGAGTATCTAGTGGAGAGCGGTCAATCGCTGGCAGCAATTCCGCCCTCCCTCCTCACTCACAGAGACTCAGGGCCGAGTTGTTCAGGGGCGGTACTCATCCAGCAAGGTTTCCACTTCGTGGAGAAGGGTCGGCAGGTTTGTTTCGAGAACGCCCCATACAATGTCGTCCGCCAGGGAATCGTAGCCGTGAATTAGCCGGTTCCTGAAGGCGATGATGCGCCTGGTGTGGCTGATACGAGATGCGATTGTGGGCTCAAAGCGCAGCAGCTGGCTGAGGGCCTCGCCGGCGATTTCGAATTGACGCTCGACGGCGGAGCGGAGGAGAGGGTCCTCCGAGTAATCCGCAAAGGACTTGCCCCGCGTGAACTTGAGTAACAAGTCGCATGCTTGCTGGATGTCAAAAAGGTATTTGCGGACTTCAAGGCGCGGCATAGATGAGCTCTTGGCTTTGCTCGACGGCTTGGCGAAAGTAAGGATTGCGTATGAGCTCGGGCTCAACCAGATCCACAGGGCGCCCGAAGAGCTCCTCCAAGTCCTCTTGCAGGCTGAAATAACATTCCGCGTGTTGGGCGGGGCTCAGCTTTGGAAACTGGACAAGAAAGTCGAGGTCGCTAGAGGCCGGATCGAAGGAGCCGCGGGCAGCCGATCCGAACAGCAACAATCGCTGCACTTGGCGTCGACGGCAGATTTCTCGAAGCTCCAGCGCCTTTTTTTCGAGGACGTGATTCACGATCCTTCCTCCGGATGCAGTTCTTCAAACAGTATTGTACGCCAGGGCGCTGGCGTTCTTCACCTTTGATTTTATGATCGCGCGAAGTCTTTACGGGAGAAAAGCTTAAGTTGAGCTTACGGCGCAAACTTTCCAAACTCAGCGCTCTGTTTCACCGGTCGAAGCCGGCGGATGATCTCGAAGAAGAAATCCGTGCGCACCTGGAAATGGAAGAGCGTGAAAATCTCGAATCCGGCATGTCGCCGGAGGAAGCTCACTATGCGGCGGTCCGCCGCTTCGGCAATGTGACTTTGACGCAAGAGAGGAGCCGCGAAATGTGGAGATGGAGCACGGTTGAAACCTTGTGGCAAGACCTCGGCTACGGAGTTCGCCAACTCCGCCGCAGTCCCGGCTTCGCGACGGTAGCCATACTGACCCTCGCACTAGGTGTGGGCGCAAACACGGCAATCTTCAGCGTCATCAATGCGGTGCTGCTCACGCCGCTTCCGGTGAAGAATCCAAAAGAGCTTATCCAGCTTGTCACCGTGGGTCCGTATGGCGTCGGAAGCTTCTCCTACCCGGCATTGAAACGCTTTCGCGACGAAAACCACGAATGTTCGGAGATGGCAGCCATTGGTTGGCTCAGCAATTTGGACGCGGCCGTCGACGGCCAACCGGAAACGGTGGAGGGCCGAATCGTTTCCGGGAACTTCTTTCCTTTTCTCGGAGTGAGCGCCAGCGCGGGCAGGACGTTCACCGGCGAGGACGAGAAGACGCGACCGACAAGCGCCGTCGCCGTCATCAGCTACGCGTATTGGAAGCGTCGTTTCGGCTTGAGCTCCACGGTAGTGGGGCGAAGCATCACGCTTAACCGGACCGTCTTCACTATTGTGGGCGTAGCGCCGGCGGGCTTCTCAGGCATTGAAATCGGGTACTCGCCGGACATTTATGTACCGATGACGATGGAGCCCGCATTTCACGACGAGATGTCGTGGCTCAATCAGCCGGACTACCACTGGTTGCGAATCGTGGCACGGCTTAAGCCCGGCGTGAGCCGGGAGCGGGCGGGAGCGGAACTTGCGGTCATTCACCGTCAAGTTCAAGCCGGCATGTCCACGCAGGGTTGGTCACCGGCAGAACGTAACGACCTGCTTTCAACACGGCTGGAGGTCAACTCGGCGGCGCGGGGTATTATCTTTGGCCTGCCTGAGCAATTCTCAGGGACACTCTACATTCTGATGGCGATGGTAGGACTGGTTTTGCTGATTGCGTGTGCCAACGTTGCCCATCTCTTGCTGGGCCGTGCTTCCGTGCGGCAAAAGGAGATTGCAGTGCGCGTGGCCATAGGAGCCGGCCGTTTTCGACTGATCCGCCAGCTTCTGACAGAGAGCATGGTGCTCGCGGTTGGGGCGGGCGCGCTGGGCCTCGCGTGCGCTTACTGGGCCAGCGCTGGTATTGTCGCCCTGATGTCCGTCGGGCGCGATCCGCTCTTCCTCGAGATGCGCCCTGACCCGCGTGTCCTCGGCTTCACGGGAGCCGTGGCGCTATTCGCGACTGTGCTCTTCGGACTCGCACCCGCCCTGCGCGGCACTCGGGTCAACTTGGCGCCAGCTCTCAAGGAAGGCGCTGGCGGGTCGGGCGGCCGAAGTTCCCGCCTGGGATTGGGAAAGGGCCTGGTGGTTTTGCAGGTAGCGCTCTCGCTCTTGCTGCTGTTTGGCGCTGGCCTTTTTGCGCGCACGCTCCAGAACCTCAGAAGCCTCGACCCCGGCTTCGACCGCAAGGGTGTGCTGCTCTTCGGCCTTGACCCGACCAAAAGCGGTTACAAGGGTCCCACCGTGAACGCACTCTACAAGCAAATGCTCGAGCATCTTGATTCCGTTCCGGGCGTGAACTCTGCAAGTGTTTCTATGATGACGCCAATAACCGGCGGGGGAGGAATTGACAATTCCGTTTCGGTCGAGGGCTACACGCCACGGCCGGACGAGAACCTTACGGTCTTTGTAAATGCGGTGGGGCCGAGGTATTTCGAGACTCTCCACACGCCGCTTCTGCTTGGCCGTGACTTTAGCCTGCGCGATACAGACGCCACCCCGAAAGTGGCGATCATCAACCAAGCTATGGCCCGCTATTTCTTTGGGAACGGCAACCCAATCGGAAAAAAGTTCGGCTGGTTTGGTGACGACAAGAACAAAATGCAATTCGAAATCGTGGGGGTCGCGAAAGATTCCAAGTATGAAACGTTGCGCGAGAAGATCCCTCGTACGGCTTATCTCGATTGCTTTCAAAGGCCGCTTGAGGGCATCACGTTTGAAGTTCGGACCTCGGTGAGGCCATCGTCATTGATCTCCCAAATCCGCGGCGAGATCCACGCCATCGACGCGGGCCTGCGCATCGGAGGATTCACGACGCTGGAGGAGCATGTGGAGGATTCTCTGGGACACGAACGCCTGATGGCTATGCTTTCGAGCCTGTTCGCGGCCTTAGCAGTCGTGCTCGCCTGCGTGGGCTTGTACGGAGTCATGGCCTACTCCGTGGCGCGCAGGACCAGCGAAATTGGCATTCGCATGGCGCTAGGCGCGGGGCGCGCACAAATTGTGGGAACAATTCTGCGGGAGTCGGCGTTACTGATTCTGGCTGGCATGGTCCTGGGGCTGCCCATCGCCATTGCCGTTGCACGAGTGATCTCGAGCCGCCTCTACGGGTTAAAACCGGCTGACCCGCTGACGATCGCAGGGACAATCCTCTTGCTCGCCGCGGTCACAGGCCTTGCGAGTTACATTCCCGCGCGACGGGCAATGAAGGTCGATCCGCTGGTGGCGCTGCGGCATGAATGATTGACGGTTCTCCATTCCGCGTGCCGACTCGAATTTCAGCAGTGGCACTAAATGGTGATTCGGGACTTACCCGCCGACGTGGATCACTTCACCTGGCCTGACGGCGGAGACGGCTTGCCGGATTTCTCGATGGAGCGACTGATAATGAGCAAAGCGATTCCTAGCCACGTGGACGATCATAATTCCAAATCTGAGCGATGAGAGGTTGTGCTCATGTTCAAACCCTTGGTCAATTGTCAAAAACACGCCGCAGTGATCCTGCAAATGCTCAACCAGAATATTGTCGGGAAGGCCGCCCCAACCCAACCCCAGGACGGTGGAGACAGCGTGATCGTCTTTCAGGAGACGTTCAACGCGAGGGTTTACGCACTCATCAAGAACGATGCGCACGGGGTTACCGCGAGGCGAGCGATTCGACCAAACGCTCTCGGGCCAGAGCGAGAAGGCCCGTCGCCTGCTCGCGCTTCACACTGGGGAAGTCAGCAAGAAAGGTATCGAGGGTGTCGCCTTCTGCGACATAGTCAAGAAAGGTCTGGATCGGCACACGCGTTCCGGAAAAGCACGGCGTGCCGTGCATGATTTCCGGATTCATACGGATTATCTCATCCAGACTCAGTTTTTGTGCGACGCTCATTTCCTAATAAGGATAAGGCGAAATGCAAGCAATGCGCAAGGCTTTGGTTAGCGGTGGGAGCCGGCCTGCGACCGGTAAACTCCCAATGGAGCCGACGGTCATTCCCGTGAAAGCGGGAATCCATCGCCTACCTTCGTGGCGGCGATTCGCGAACCGCCCCTACGCGTAGCGGAGTAGTGCGGACCCCCGGTTTCGGGGTCTGCGACTTGTGCGCAGCAGATGAAAGAACCGCGGACCGCGAAACCGGCGGTCCGCGCTACCAATTCGCATGAGCTTACGGCGCGGACTTTCCAAACTCGGCGCTTTATTTCGCCGGTCGAAGCCGGCGGATGACCTCGAGGAGGAAATTCGCGCGCATCTCGAAATGGAAGAGCGCGAGAACCTGGAAGCCGGCATGGCGCCGGAGGAAGCTTATTATGCGGCGTTGCGGCGGTTCGGCAACGTGCCCCTAACACAAGAGAGGAGCAGGGAAATGTGGACATGGACTTCGCTCGAGACGCTCGGGCAGGACTTCCGCTATGGCCTGCGGATGCTTCGCAAGGATCTCGGCTTCACCGCGGTTGCGGTGCTGACTCTGGCGCTCGGTATCGGCGCCAACACGGCGATTTTCAGCCTGGGCAATGTCTTCATGTTTCGCCCGCTGCCGGTAAAGGACGCTGAGCGGTTGGCGGTGGTTGCGGTGCAATATCACGCCGACGCCGATCCCGGCCAACTCTCGTACCCGGATTACCAGGATTTCCGCAATCAGTCGAATGTCTTTACCGACATGACGTTCTTCGACCTCAGCGTTTCAGGAATCAGTTACCAGGGACATGCCAACCGCATCATCATGGCGTACGTCCCGAGCAATTTCTTCTCCATGCTCGGCATTCGACCGGCGCTTGGACGCTTGATCGCTCCCGGCGAAGGCGACGCGCCCAAAACCGGGCCCGTGGTAGTGCTTGGTCACAGCTATTGGATGAGGCATTTCGGCAGCGACCCCGGCATCATCGGGCGCAGCGTGACCTTGGACGGGCAGGCTGTGACCGTGATTGGTATAGTGCCGAAGGAATTCAACGGCCCGTACAACCTCATCGAACTGGACGCATACGCCCCCATCGGAATTCACGATACGCCCACGCATTCCGGGTTCTATCAAGACCGTGGTGAAACCGAACTGCGGGTCCTGGCCACTTTGAAGCCCGGCATAACCATAAAGCAAGCGGAAGCCTCTCTCAACGTCATCGCCGAGCGCCTGGCGAAAGCATATCCCAAAACCAACAAAGGGCAGATGGTACGGGTTGTTCCGGAGCGGCTTGCCCGGCCCGAACCCGCCGTCGAAAGTTACATGCCGCTGGTGACCACGATCTTTCTGATCATGGTCGGGCTGGTTCTGCTCGTAGCGTGTTTCAACGTGGCCAATCTGCAACTGGCGCGGGCGGCCTCGCGCGAGAAGGAAATCGCGGTGCGAGCGGCGATGGGCGCCGGGCGGGCTCGTTTGATCAGGCAGATGATCACGGAGAGCCTTGTTCTTGCAGTGGCGGGTGCTGTGGGCGGCGCGCTGGTGGGCAATTGGGTGATCCGGGGACTCGAGAAGCTGCGCCCGCTGGGCGACTTCTCGCTGCGGCTTGGCTTCACATTTGACTGGCGCGTCTTTGCGTACGTCGCTGGGATTGCGTTGCTGGCGGGAATCGTTTCGGGTTTAGCGCCTGCGTTGCGCGCCTCCCGCACCAACCTCAATGAAACCTTGCGCGAGGGAGGGCGTGGACTCGTGGGCGACACGCGCCGCCACTGGCTGCGCAACGGACTGGTGGTGGCGCAGGTGGCCGGATCGTTGATCGTGCTTGTCGCCGCGGGCCTCTTCACGCGCAGTCTCAGAAACGCCGAAGCCGTCGACCTCGGCTACGACGCCCATCAGGTGCTCAATATGAGCCTCGATCCGAGCCTCCAGGGCTATAACCAGCAGCAGAGCGAGGCATTCTTCCGCGAGTTGCTGCCGCGGGTGAGAGCGCTTCCCGGCGTCCAGTCGGCCAGCCTCGCTTTCTCGGTTCCCTTGGGCTATTACGGCGACGGCACGGCTGTCTACCCTGAGGGGCAGGAACGCGAGTCGACGGATAAGCGCGCGCCGGGCGCCGGCTACAACTGCGTCACGCCGGACTATTTCACCACTCTGCGTATGAAGATTCTGGAAGGACGCGCCTTCACGGAAAGCGATACCAGCACCACCCCGCTTGTTGCGGTCGTGAACCAAGCGATGGCCAATCAGCTTTGGCCGCACCAGGATGCGGTCGGGCGGCGCTTCAACTACAAAGGCGCGCAGGGGCCGTTCGGGTCGGCTCGAAAAGACGCTGAAGATTCGCTGGTGACGGTGGTCGGCGTCGTGCGGAATGCAAGGGTGCAGGGTCTGCTTGACGCGCCCGGCAATTTCTTCTACGTTCCTCAGACGCAAAACTACAAAGCGACGCACGTTCTGCACCTGCGCACCTCGGTGCCGCCCCAGTTATTGCGGGCTCCGGTCGAGGCTCTGGTGCGGGAACTGGAACCCAATCTGCCCATCTACGACGTGATGACCATGGAGCAGACGGTGGACGGCGCCAACGGCTACTTCCTCTTCAAGGTCGGCGCCGGCTTTGCCGCATCGCTCGGCATTCTCGGCCTGATCCTGGCGGTGGTCGGGGTCTACGGCGTGGTTTCCTACGGCGCCAGCCAGCGCCAACACGAGATCGGCATTCGCATGGCGCTCGGAGCGCGGCCGGCCGGCGTCCTGGGGCTGATCATTCGGCAAGCTGCGATCCTGGTCGGGGCCGGGATCGGCGTCGGATTGCTCGCGGCGCTCGGTATCAACCGCCTGCTGCTCAGCTTGCTGGTCGGCGTGACTTCCTCCGATCCCCTCACGCTTGTCAGCGTTTGCGGACTGATGCTGGCCGTGGCCATGCTCGCCTGCTACATTCCCGCCCGGCGAGCCACGAAGGTCGATCCCTTGGCAGCTCTGCGGCACGAGTGAGGCAGTTGTCAGTCGTCAGTTGTCAGTGGTCAGTTGTGGGGTTGGACAGAAGCCCTCTCCCTCGGGGAGAGGGTGGACCGCGAAGGCGCTTTCATCAGCAAGCGCGGGACGGGTGAGGGGTTGGTTCCGTGACGCCGGCGTGCCCCGCTACGCCCTCCGAACGCTGAGGTAAACGCTCAGGTAGTTCACCAGAAGCCCGGATGCGTTATTCATCTCGAGGTCAAGAACTTCCAGATTGCTCTTAAAGTATCTATAGCCCAGCCACGCCGGCATCGCCACAACGAACCCTAGCACGGTTGGGACCAGCGCCATCGCAAGGCGGTCAAACACGGCGGCCATACAAGTAGACCTAGCTGCGCCACAGCCGGGGAACGAATTGGCCATTCCCAAGACTGTACCCAACAGCGCGACGAACGGCGCCAACGACGCTACAGTTGCGAGGCCCCTCAGACCGCTCTGCAACTCCGCATGACCAACAGCCGCCGCACGCCTCGAAACTCGCTCGACGGCTTCCAGCGCTTCTGTGTCGGATGCAAGCATGGCCGCTCCTTTCACAATATAATTGTACTTTCGGGCTGACCTCGTGGAAAGTCAAGTCAGAAGCGGAGGTGACGCATCGCATGGGGAATCTTTTTGCAACCAGAGATAAGATGCGCGAAAGGCGTGTGGTCGAGTGGCTGGCATCGTCGCTTCAAGACCTGCGGCATGGGCTGGTGCTGATGCGGCGCGATCCAGGCGTCTCCGCATTGATTGTGCTGGTGCTGGCGCTGGGAATTGGCGGCAACTCCGCGGTCTTCACACTGCTGAAGGCCGCCTTTCTTGATCGCCTGCCGTTTCGCGACGCGGGCCGGTTGGTTACGATCATCGAGAACGACGGCTGGATCCCAACCGTATCCGAGTTTCGCGAAATTCGCACCCACACACGCACACTGGAAGGAATGGCCTTCGCCGAGTATCGGGACATGCAATTGGGCGGCACAGGCGAGCCCTCGCGAATCTTCGCCGCACGCGTGACGGCGTCGTTCTTTCCGCTTTTGGGAGTGAACACTGCGCATGGGCGGACCTTCGTCGCAGACGAGAACCAGCCGGGGCGTCCGCCGGTGGTCATCCTCACCGATCGTTTCTGGCGCTCGCGCCTCGGGTCGGACCCGCGCGTGCTGGGCCGAACTCTGCGCATTGATGGCCAACCGGCTGTAGTGGTGGGCGTGCTCCCGCCTGGTTTCCATTTTGATTATCCCACGCTGGGCGCCACCGAAGGGGTTGACCTCTACGCCCCCTACCCGATTGAGGCTTCCCTTCCCTTCGAGCGCGCTGCCAACGGCCAGGGCGTGCCGGTCCGGGTGCTGGCCCGACTGCGCGAGGGCGCGACACTAGAGCAGGCAGAGTCGGACCTCTGGGACACGGCGCTGGTACTGGCGCGGGAGAATACCTCGCCCTACCCGGGCCATCCTCACGACCCCCTCATGTTCGGCTTCAACGCCGTGCCGCTTCGCAAGGCCATCGTGGGAGACCAGCGATCCCTGCTTTGGCTGCTTCTCGGCGGAGTCGGGGTGCTGCTGCTGATCGCCTGCGCGAATACCGCACAACTGCTCCTGGCGCGCTCGCTGCGACGCGGGCGCGAAATCGCGGTGCGCTGCGCTTTGGGCGCGAGCCGCCTTCGCCTGATCCGCCAGTTTCTACTGGAAGGGCTGGTGCTGGCCTTATGCGGGGGCATCGCCGGCCTGTTCCTGTCAGGTTGGCTGATGCGCATTCTCGTTCGCTTGCTGCCGGTGCGCAGTCCACTGCTCGCAGCCGCGCACGTGGATGCGCGCGCCATCGCATTCACGCTTGGAGTCTCGATGCTATCAGCTCTGGTGTTCGCTATTATCCCGGCACTGAAGGGCAGTCGCTGGACGCCGGGGCCGAGCCTCAGCGCTCACTCCAACTCGGGTGCCGGAGGCCACTGGCGCAACGCGATGATCGCCGTCGAAGCGGCGCTTTCAGTCTCCCTCCTGTGCGGTGCCGGCTTGGTGACACAGAATTTGCTGAATCTGATTTCCGCTCCTCTTGGTTTCAATCCTGAACACGTCCTGGCGATGCGGCTCCAATTGCCCTTTGGAAAGTTGGAGCAGCCTGACCCAAAGGCCGGCAAGGTGCTGCAGACCTACGTGGACAAGGTCGAGGCCATTCCGGGAGTGGAAGCGGCGGCGACAATCACGGGCCCGCCGTTGCGCCCCGCGCGTGGGGGCGGGCCGGTCCCGCTTATTGGAATGGCGGACCCCGGCACGATAGCGTGGTCGCACCAGATGACCCCAGATTACTTCCGCGTTATGGGCATTCCGCTGCTCGCAGGTCGAACTCTTCGCGTGAGCGACGCCGGGCCGAAACTTACGGTTGTGGTTGTGAACGAAGCTTTCGCCAAGCATTTTGGGCTGGGACCGGACGTGGTGGGTAAACAGATCCCCGACACGGAAGGACCTATCACGGTTGTCGGTCTGGTGGGCACCGTCCGAACGCGCGGGCTCGAGACCCGGCCGTTTCCGGAATGTTACTATTCGGCACAGCAGCTATCGTGGCCCAATGTGTACCTCGTGGTGCGCTCAGTGGTTCCACCCGGGCCGCTGCTGAAGCAGGTGAAAGCGGCGATTGAATCGATAAACCCCGATCAGTCGGTCTTCGGCGTCGAGACCATGAATGAGCTGATCGCCGATTCCGCGGTTGAACCTCGCTTCGACGTCTATCTGATTGGCGTATTTGCTCTCGTGGCAGTGGCCATGGCGGCCGCGGGAATGTACAGCGTGATTTCGTTCCTGGTCTCGCAACGCACCAGCGAAATTGCCATACGCATGGCGCTGGGCGCCGGGCGTGGCGCTATCATTAGGACCGTTCTGGCAGCGACGAGTCTCTGGCTGGGGACAGGTCTGGCCGGAGGTCTCTACCTTGGCTTTGCGGCCGGCAAAACTATTCGCTCGCTGACCGACACGGAGGCGGTGGCCTCTCCTGCGACGTACACAGCGGTCGCGTTGATCTTTCTGGTGGTGACCTTAGTCGCCGTTTACCTTCCGGCGCGACGCGCCACCCGGCTTGATCCTGCAACGGCGCTGCGCTGTGAGTACGGGGACGGCTTGCCGTCCCCTTTTCTTGCGACCGGGTAGGGCAAGCCCTACCCCTACGCCTTGTACGGGCTAGAATAAGCCCATGACCCCAAGCCAAGCCGCGCCAGCGGCGCAAGAATGTGGCCCACGGCGCCAGCCGTGGGATCACAGTACACAGAGAGCACGCTGAGCCACGTAGTGGCGACATAAGTTCTGCAATCGTCAGGACAGCGCTGTCGCCCCTCCCGGGGCTTTTCAGAGGCGCATCGGTCCTGCTTCCCCCCACGGCTGTCGCCGTGGGCCACATTCTTGCGCCCGTCGGCTGACGGGCTCCGGAACCCGATCGCGCCTATTCTAGCGCCCCTACCCCTACGCTCCCAGGAACATGACGTGCACGTATGTCCCAAGCCTCACGTTATAGGCAAGGTACCAGCCGATGTGATCGGGATCCTCGTAAATGATGACTTCGTCGGAGTCCCAGAGCCAGCCATTGCAGAAGCCGATATCGTACGGGGCAACGCTAAAAAAGAACCCGCCAAACCCGAAACGGTTTGGACCGCCTCCCCCAAGGTGCCAGACATGGTGAGGGCCGAACCCGCCCGTGAAGTGTCCGTGCTCCCAGGGATGATCGAGATGGTAGTTAGCATCATTCTTGCCCGTGTCGTGCCCGACCCACTTATTCCCTTTATCGACGTGTGGAGCGTTCGGGTGGCCGGCCTTGTCACTGTAATTCCGGTTTTGCTGGGCGGGATGCGGATTCCCGCGCACGGGCGCCGGGCCGCGGGTTGGAGGAGCGGCGTGGGCGCCGCCGCGTTCTTCATGTTCCCCACCCTTTTGACCAAAAGCTGCAAGCGAAATCACTAACAACGCTACGAGAAGCCCGATGTATTTTTTCATGTTCAGCTCCGTTGGTTGAATTGGCAGAGTCTCGTCAGCACTTGTTCTTTTCCGACAGGCTGGCGCAGAGCGAGGCTCTGCGGTCTGTTTTTAGATTATGGAGAGACGCAGAGCTTCGCTCTGCGCCAGCCGCGTCGGAAGGGCGGGGCTTCAGCCCCGCCGCAGAGAACAGGGTACCTCTTGGGGCTTTAGCCCCTGAAGCCGCGTTGCTTCAGGGCCTAAAGGCCCCTTTAATCGTGGTCCGCGTTACCGGCGGGGCTAAAGCCCCGCCCTTCCAGGACTCAGAACAATTGCGCTTATTAACACAACTAGGCGTGCGCAGCACCGACGCGGCTAATCAAGTCAAGCTGCTCCTTACGATTCTCGGCCCCGATGGTGAAGGCGTGCAGCAGGTCGAGCGAGAGGGCATAATTCAGCGCCTCGTCCACGCGCGTTCTCATGTCACCCTGGCCTAGGATCTTCATGCCCACAATCGCCTTGCCGGACTGGCGCCCCTCTCGCAGCGTCTCGACGACGGTGGCAGGGTCTGCATCCATGTGCGATCCGATCGGGTTCACGCGCGAGAGCATGACTTGGACCCAGGGAGATTTCGCTGCCGTCCGCAGCGCGCCGATGGTGTGGCAGGAGCACCCGTGGGCGCGGACAATTCCCTTCTCCTGCGCCTCCGAGATGGCGTCCATGGCGCCCCGGCTCTTCTCCGTCCAGTTGTCGTCGGTAAGGCAGTGCATCATGAGAATATCGATGTAATCGGTGCCCAGTTCCTTGCGGAAGCGGTCGATGTCCGCACGCATCCCTGCTTCGTCGCGCGCCCAGGATTTCGACATGACGGTGATTTTCTCCCTGGGCAGTTTTTTCAGGGCTGCCGCCACGTGCGCATGGGTCCCGTAGGAATCCGCCGTGTCAAAGAAGCGCAGCCCATGGTCGTATCCCTGCAACAGCAGATCGGCCAGTCCTTGAATTCCCAACGCCGATTGGTTGGAATGATGACTGACACCCACCGTTCCGGTTCCGCAGGCCAGCCGCGACGTCTTGAGGCCGGTCTGGCCAAGGGTGACAATATCCGAGGCGCTGAACTTCCCGGCCACGGGGGGCAATGCCTCGGCCCACGATTTCGAAGTCAGCCACGTCCCCGCAACGCCTGCTACCGACCTGGCCAGAAAATCTCTACGCCTCATGGATGCACCTCCCAAGGAACTCGATAACCGCCGCCTGCGCCGCTTGCATTGCGAAGGCAGCCCGCACCCCGGACCTCAATGCTCCAACTTTACCATGGCCGGTGTGCGTGGGCAACCAGCGGGAATCCGGCCGGTAGGGGCGGTTCGCGAACCGCTCCTACTTTGCAAAGTGGATTACCGCCTTCGCGGGAATGACGGCTATTGGGACGCGTGCATGCCTATGCGAGAACGAAGTCGTGCGGAGATGAACTCGTACGAAATATCACCTCTTCTCCCTCAAGCAGGCCCTTGCGTTGCGAAACGAATCAGTCCCATAATCTTACCTTGCCAATTTGTGAATCAGGTCACCAAAGGACAGTTCCAATGTCGAGCACCAACGTGTCACGCCCACGCAACCTTTTGGGCAGAATCTCGCGTCGTCACTTCCTGGGAGGCGCCACAGCTATGGCTTTAATGAATTCATCACTCAGCGCGCAAGGGCAGGAGAATTCGATGCACAATCCAATCCTGGCTTATGTCGGCACTTACAGCTCACCGCAAGGCCCCGAGGGAAGCAAGGGGTATGGGCAAGGCATTTATCTGTTTCAGATGCATCCCAGCACGGGAGTGCTGTCGCAAGTCGGGCTCTTTGCGGACGACTCGAATCCCTCCTGGCTGGCGTTCGATCCCGCGCGAACGCACTTGTACGCGGCGAACGAAATTGGCAATTTCGAAAGCACCAAGTCAGGTTCGGTAAGCGCCTACTCAATCGATCGATCAACTGGCCATCTCACGCGCCTTAACACCGTCAGCTCGCACGGGGCCGGCCCTGCTCACTTGAGCGTCCACCCTTCAGGGAAATACGTTCTGGTTGCCAACTATGCAGGCGGGACGGTAGCGGTGCTGCCCATCCGGGCAGATGGCGAGTTGGGTCCTGCCACCGACATCAAGAAAGACGCAGGCAAGGTCGGGCCGGAGCACGCTTCGAGCGCGCCTCCCGGAAGCTTCGCCATCAGCGGCCACGAGGCTCCGCACGCGCACATGATCGAGGCCGATCCTTCGGGCCGCTTCGTCCTGGTGAACGATCTGGGACTGGACGAAATCCTGATTTGGAAATTCGACGCCGAAAAAGGCACCCTTACCCCGAACGACCCCGCGTCGGTCTCACTACCGCCTGGAGACGGGCCGCGCCACTTCGCTTTCCACCCCAATCACCGCTGGATGTACTTGCTCGGGGAAGAGTCCTCCACGATCGTGGTCTATGACTTCGACGCCGCGCGCGGAACGCTGACCGCGAAGCAAACCCTTTCCACCCTGCTCAGAGGGTTCGCAGGAACGAATTTCACATCGGAAGTGATGGTCTCGTCAGATGGCAAGTTCGTTTACGCCGCCAACCGGCTTCACGACACGATCGCGGTGTTTTCCATTGGGCCGGAAGGCAAGCTGACTTGGGTTAGCGAAACCTGGACTCGCGGCGATTACCCGCGCCACTTCAACATCGACCCCACAGGGAACTTTCTCTACGTCTGCAATCAGAGGAGTGACGCCATTACAACCTTCCGCGTGGATCGCGAGACCGGCGGCCTGACCTTCACCGGCCACTACACGCCGGTAGGCACTCCGGCGATCATCATCTTCCTGCAGTAGTTGGGATTTCTCGCCATGCCCGGGAAGGCCGAGGCTTTGGAGTGCGGCAGCTTGCTGCCGCTTTCCCCGGCGCGAGCTTGCTCGCGCCCCTTCGTTCGGGCCCCAAATCCCGGCCAGCAAGCTGGCCTGAGCAAAAGCGGCAGCAAGCTGCCGCACTCCAAATCACCCGCAGTGTGGATTACTGCTCGGTATCAGACCCTCTCGTCATGACATAGACCAATTGAAACAGTGTAAGGCCGCCGCTGGTCTTGATTCCCACCAGATGTTGGTCTTGCTTTGTGCCTGCCTTCAGGACGAGTTCCCCGTTTTCCGGCTGATCGTCCTCGCAGCCAAGCTCCGAACTTCCCTTGTCGTTCTCCCGAGCCGCTTTCGAGGAGCCTCTGCAATCCAACACCTTGCCGTATCTCGCCAGCGCTTTTCGGTAGAAGGCGGCGACTTTTTCTGGTGCATCGTTCGACTCGAGCTTCAACACGGCCAGCTTAAACCCTGAGTTCCCGCCCCACAAACCGAACTTAACTCCCGGGCTGTCTTCGGACTTGTCCTTGTGTTCTCGCGCCCCCGGGTACAAAGGCAAGCCCACGTCCTTCGCGCCGGCCCGCTTGCTCGCGACAATTCCGAAGCCTTCCTGGTCCGTGTCGGAATCGTTTTTGCTCGAGTCCTTTTTGTCTTGTGCCCCCAAAGGCAATGCAGCCAGAAAAACCAAACCAAGTATGACGACCCCCAAAGGCGCGCCCGGCCTGAACCCAGCGCGCCGGCCGGCCACATAATTCCATCGCCACGTTATCATTTTCGCCTCCCCTTCATCCTCATGTACGCGATGCGGCAAGGCGAAGTTCCATCGAGAAGCGGGCTGAGGCCGTAATGCCTGGTGACGAAATTCCGGGTCACATCATGGACGGCACGGAAGGGCGGGGCTTTAGCCCCGCCATAGGAAACGGAAGAGATTCTCGGGGTTTTAGCCCCTGAAGCGACATGGCTTCAGGGCCTAAAGGCCCGCCAAGAACTTGCCGCGCGGCGGCGGGGCTGAAGCCCCGCCCTTCCAAAGATCACGGCAATTTCTTGAGCGCCTCGAGGATCTCGCGATTACTCGGTAGTTCCCTCAGCTCGTAGATTTTCACCCAAGCGATCTTGCCGTCCTTGTCCACGACAAACACTGCCCGATCGTTGATGAAAGGCACTTGATGTTTTGTGGCAGGGAAGACGCCGTAATCCGCGGCCGTTTTGGCGTAAGGCCAGCGGTCCGTAGCCAGAGGGTATTTGAGGCCGCCCAAGTGCTTCTGAAAGGCGATGTGGCAGAAAACGGTGTCAGTGCATACGCCCACGACCTGGGCGTTTAAGTCAGCAAAACGGGCGAGGTCCGCCTGGATTGCTGCCAGATGGTCCTGTCAAACCGGTGTAAAGTCGAGCGCGTAGAAGTAGATCACCACATTCTTGCCGCGCTGGGCGGAAAGCTGAAATTCGCCCTGGGTCGCGCCGGTGGTCGAACTGAGCTTGAAATCTGGCGCTGTGTCTCCGATGTTTAGTGGCATTAGGACCTCCCTGGTTAGATTCATTGAATCAGCCCGCGAAGCGGGCAGCAGCGAGTAGCCCACGGCGTGAGCCGTGGGTTCGTAAGGCCACCCCTCACCCCCTTCCCCCTCTCCCGCCGGGCGGGAGAGGGGGAGAAAGGGGGAGAGGGCCATCCTTTTCCCAGGGCTTGCGCCCTGGGCTACTCTCTGTCGCCCCTTCGGGGGCTGAGGTGCATGTCCCGACTTAATCATCGGACTTATGTTACATGACGCTATGCGCTGCGTACTCCGGCAGCAGGCTTGGCTTGCGGTGTAGCGACGGGCAGCTTCTCAATCTTAACCTTGGCAATCCGCCAGCCGTCCATCTCCGTCACCGTGTAGCGCCGGTCTTCGTAGACGATGCTTTCTCCGCCCTTCGGGATCGCGCCCAGGAAGGACAGAACGAACCCAGCCAGGGTTTCATATCCGTTGCCTCGCGGCAGCACAATCTCGTAGTCATTCGCCAGGTCGCGGAGGTTAATCGAAGCGTCCATTACCAGCACGTTGCCGCTCACCTGATGGATCGCCTGCTCGTCCTGGTCGTATTCGTCCCGGATTTCGCCCACCAGTTGCTCGAGGACATCCTCCACCGTTACCAGCCCAACGTAGGTGCCGAATTCATCGACCACGAGCGCCAGGTGCGAATGATGCTGCCGCGCATCTTCGAGCACCTGGCTGAGCGGCTTGGACTCCGGGACGATCATGGGTTGGCGGAGAATAGGGCGCAGGTCCATCGGCGATTGAAGTGGCACGCCGCTCTTCAGCCGCTCGGACACAACCCTCAACAGGTCCTTGGTGTACAGGATGCCGACCACATGATCGGGCGATCCTTCGTAGATCGGCAGGCGCGAGTGCTGGTCTTTGACAATGCGCTCTAGCAGGCTGCGGATGTCCTGCGTAAACGGAAGACAGGTGATCCTGGTCCAGGGAACCATGATCTCCTTCACCAGGATGAAATCCAGATCGAAGACCGTGTGGATGATATCTTCCTGCTCTTCCCGAAGCAGGCCGTGCTTGCGGATCGACGATACAATCAGTTTTACTTCTTCAGGCGTGTGAAGCGGCCTCAAGCCCCGTAACGGAGACCGGCCGAGGGCGCCCAAAACAGCGTTCGCCATTCCCACCAGAGCACCTACCGCGTAGCGGCTGAGCCTTAAGAACACCAGCATTGGCCGGGCAACAACCAGGGAAACCATCTCCGCATGGTCGTACGCCACCGCCTTCGGAACCAACTCTCCGAGCACCATCAGAAAAATAGTGATGAGCAGGAAAGCGATGGCCCCCGCCAGCGAGTGAACCAGTACCGCGGAGGCATGCCGGTGGAGTCCAAGATCCAGCAGAGGCTGGAGTGTCTGAGCTATGAACCCTTCACCCAGCCAACCCATCAGCAGGCTGACGACGGTCACACCGAGTTGTGCGCCCGAAATCAGCGAGCCGATATCGGCCAGCAGCGTCTGAACAAGGCGCGCTCGAGGATTGCCCTCGCGCGTCAGTTCCTCGATCCGCGTCCGTCTCACGCTGAGGAGCGCGTATTCGGTGGCGGCGAAGAATGCATTCAGCCCGATCAGCCCGAGGATGATTAGTCCGCGCAGTAATAACACGTCAAAATTACCTACAATCGAAGCATTGTAGGACAAAACCCTTCAGATTCGCAAAACGAGGAGGAATCGGGTGGTGCCCCGCTTTTCATACAGTTTTTCGCTTGACGCCCCGGCCTGTCTATGGTAGCCTATAAGTGTTGTCGTTTGTGACGTTTTGTCGCAAGAAAGCGCCGCGCTGCCCGCACGGCAAGTCAAAGGCGGGACTTTCCCGGCAGGCGGATGAACGGAGAATTACGAAAAGTACAAAAATAGTGGAAACGAAGCTAAGAAGTATCTGAAAACAAAGCACATGACTTTTTGGAGCGTTGCAAATTGCATGGTTTGTGAGCATATAATACGCCCAACGCCGAGCCAAGAAACAGCGAAGTTCTGCTAAAATGACTAAGATGTACGACGAAGTGGTTCCCGTCACCGAAAACCGGCCCCTCAGCGGCAACCATTTTCTTTTGAGCGTTGAAGCTCCCCGCCAGGCAGCGAGCGCCCGGCCCGGCCAGTTTGCCATGCTGCGAATTCTCGGCCGGTCGGATGTACTCCTGCGGCGGCCGATGAGCATCTATGATTTGAGGGGCGAGAACTCGGATGGAAAGCGCGCCCGCAGGCAAGATGCAGCAAGGATTATGCAATTCCTCTACAAGGTCGTGGGTCATGGGACGCGCCTGATGTCCGAGCTGAAGCCTGGAGATAAAGTGGGGTTGCTGGGGCCGCTCGGCCATGGGTTCTTCGAGGAGGACTATCTGCCTCGAGCGCACGAGGCAGATGAGATTCTGCATGTGGCTGGAGGAATTGGAATAGCCGCCCTGCTCCTGCCGGCGAAGCGACTGGCGGAGGCGGGCTTTCGCCAACGCCTCTTCATGGGAGGGCGAAGCAAGGTGGATCTGGTCGGCGTGGAGGATTTCAAGAGCCTCGTGAGAGCTAGTTTGCTTGCCACCGAGGATGGCTCTGCCGGCTACCGCGGGTTCGTCACCAGGCCGCTCGAACAGTATCTGGAGCGCCACTCGGACAAAAAGTGCCTGCTCATGATTTGCGGGCCTTGGGCCATGCTACGCGCCGCCGTGCAGGTGGCAGGAAAATACCGCCATCCGTGCCTGGTCTCGATGGAGAACCGCATGGGATGCGGCCTTGGGGTTTGCCTGGGCTGCTGCATCCGCGTCCATGGTTCCGGACACGAGGCTTACCAGCGCGTCTGCACCGAGGGTCCTGTGTTCTGGGCGGACAAGGTCGTTTGGGACGGGCCGGTGACAGAAAGGCAGTAGGCAGTGGGCAGTAGGCAGTAGGCAGCAGGCAGTGGGCAGTAGGCAGTGGGCAGTAGGCAGTGAGCGGGACGAGTGATTTCAAATGGCAAACGGCAAATGGCAGAATTCAGATGGTTTTACAACTTGCCATTTCTCAAATCACAAAACTTGCCATTCGGCCGCTACCGTTTGACATCTAAATTGTGTTTGATAGCCGGGAAATGTGTTCATGTCCGCAAGTAGCTTAAAACGCGAACCTTTGCCGAAAGACACGGCGGTTGCCGCGCTCCTTGACGAATTTGTGCCTCAGATCGAAACCGAAATCGCCGGAATACGTTTCCAGAATCCCGTTTGGACGGCAAGCGGCACGTTTGGATACGGCAAGGAATTCGCCTCGCTCATTGATTTGAACGAGTTAGGGGCGATTGTCGTCAAGGGTATATCGCCTGAGCCAATGGAAGGCAATCCCTCGCCGCGCATCTACGAGAGCGAATCCGGGATGCTGAATGCCATCGGCCTTCAGAACGTTGGCGCAAAGCGCTTCCTTACCGAAAAACTCCCGTTCCTGCGGACGTTGAAGGCCTGCTGCATCGTGAACGTGTTTGCCTACTCGACCGAGGATTATGTTCGCTGTCTCGAAATTCTTAACGAAGGTGATGGCATCGCCGCCTACGAACTCAACATCTCGTGCCCCAATACGCGCTGCGGCGGCATCGTGTACGGCAGCGACCCGCAGCTGACCGAGGAAGTGGTGGCGGCGTCGAAGAAGGCAGCGCGCTTTCCGCTGATCGTGAAACTCTCGCCCAACGTCACTGATATTACGGTGTTTGCGCGAGCTGCCGAGGGGGCGGGAGCCGACGCTCTCTCGCTGGTCAACACGCTCGTGGGCATGGCCATTGATATCGAGACACGTACGCCTCGCCTCTCGAATGTAACCGGGGGATTATCCGGCCCGTCTATCAAACCGGTGGCCCTGCGCATGGTTTATCAGGCCGCGCGGGCCGTGAAAATCCCCATCATCGGGCTAGGAGGTATCTCCACTGCGGAGGACGCTCTCGAGTTTCTTATCGCCGGCGCCCGAGCGGTGCAAGTGGGTACTGCGAATTTCTACGACCCGGGCGCTTCGGTTCGTATTGTGAAGGGCTTACGTGACTACTGCCAGAGAAAGCGGCTTCACCTTTCTGACATTGTCGGCTCGTTGAAGGTGCGTTAGCTTTGATTGCTGAGCGTAGCACCGACCTTTAGGTCGGCAGGTGCTGGCCTGAAGGCCAGCGCCACGAGTCAAATGAACAAACTAGCGAGGATTCCGGAACATTGACAGGCACAGAGCCGTTTGTTAGATTGGCCGGGTCCGGCTTTACGGAGTGTACATCTGACTACAAGCAGAAAGTTCTTGGTCTTGCTGGCGACCGCCACAGTCCTTTTGCTGACTCCAGGATGCATAGTGCGGCGGGTGAGACATATTCCCCGTTCCCAGGTTGTACCACCTCCGCGCGTAGCGTCACTTGCTGAACTCGTCGCCAAGCTTAATGCCTTAAGTCAAAGCGTTCGGACCATGACGGCGACGGTAGACCTGGAGCCGACGACCGGTTCCATCTACTCCGGCGTTATCAAGGAGTACCACGACGTCAGGGGCTTCATCCTGATCCAAAGCCCGGCCATGATTCGAATGCAGGGCCAAGCCCCGGTGGTACGGACTGACATTTTTGATATGGTTTCCACCGGCGAGGAGTTTCGTTTGTATATCCCGCCTGTTCAGAAGTTTATCGTAGGAAAGACGGCCTTCAGCCGTCCTTCGAAGAACTCCCTCGAAAACCTGCGACCCCAACACATTCTGGAAGCCCTGCTGGTTCCGGAGCTTGACGAAAGCCACGAAAAGTGGCTTCTGGAGGAGTCGCAGGAGGGCGGACATCGGTATTATGTAGTTCTGATTGTAGAGGCCGCAGAAGGTGGAGAATTACGCCTGAAACGCAGGGCCTGGTTCGATCGCGCCGATCTCCAGTTGGCTCGCATGCAATTCTATGAGGCGCAAGGCCTTTATGTTGAGGACGTGCGATACTCCGAGTACCAGGATTTTCAGGGAGTGAATTACCCTTCCCACATCGAGCTGGTCAGGCCGATCGAAGATTACCGGCTGGCGATAACCATTCTGAAAGCCACTTTCAACCAGCCAATTGATGCTGACAAATTCGTCCTCAAACAGCCTCCAGACACGCAAACGATTAACCTGGGTGTGAAGGAGGAGAAGCCGAGTGGTCAATAAGCTCATCGTCTCCAACATCCTGTACCGTCCCGTTCGTACGGCGTTGAGCGCCTTGGCAGTGGCAATGGAAGTAGCCATGGTGATGCTCTTCGTGGGGCTGGCCCACGGACTGGTGAACGACTCAGCCCAACGGCAGGAGGGTGTTGGGGCCGACATCATGGTGCAACCCTCCGGTTCGTCGTTCCTTCTCGCTTTTTCGCAGTCGCCCATGCCTTTGACGATTGGCGACCGCTTGACGCAAGTCCCCCATGTGCTGGCCGTAGCTCCCACGCTGATCCTTTTCAACACCGGAGCGTTGAGTATGGTCTACGGTATTGACATGGACAGCTTTAATCGCGTCTCGGGCGGCTTCGCCTATCACGACGGCCGGTCATTTACAAAACCCTATGACCTGCTCGTTGACGACCTGTATGCGAAGTCGAAACACATCAAGGTCGGACAAACGGTGGATCTGCTCAACCACCAGTTCACCGTCTGCGGTATCGTCGAGCACGGAAAAGGCGCTCGCCTTTTTATTCCTCTGCCGACCGCCGAGGATCTTCTGCAAGTCAAGGACAGGGCCACCATCTTCTGGGTCAAGTGCACTGAGCCCGCCTATACTGAGAAGGCTGTCGGCGCCATTCGTCAACTTCTCCCGCAGTGCCAGGTTACTGCTGTGAAGGAATGGATGTCATTGATGACCTCCAATAATCTGCCAGGCCTGAATGTGTTTACAACGGTCATCATCGTCATCGCGGTGGGGATCGGATTTCTGGTTATATTCCTGTCGATGTACACGACCATTACGGAGCGAACCCGGGAGATCGGGATTTTGAAATCGCTCGGAGCATCAAAAGGGTATATCATTGCAGTGATTCTGCGAGAGGCGAGCCTGCTCAGTGCGGTTGGGATCCTGGCGGGGTACGGAGTAGCTCTAATAACCCGCAAGCTGATTCTGGCGAACTTCCCTACCCTGGTGATCGAACTGACCATGCTGTGGGCAGGGTACGCTGCAGTTCTGGCGATCGGTGGAAGCCTGCTGGGGGCGTTCTACCCCGCGATGCGTGCGGCTCAGCTTGACCCTGTGGACGCGTTGGCGTACGAGTAAATGGGACCCATCATAGAGACTCACGGCCTGAAGAAGATCTACCACGTCGGCAAAGTCGAGGTGGAAGCGCTGCGGGGCGTGGATTGTAATATTCAAGAGGGCGAGTTCGTGGCGGTGGTAGGACCATCCGGCTGCGGAAAGTCGACTTTCCTTCACATCCTGGGTGGCTTGACCGCGCCCACCAGCGGCCAGGTGCTGGTGGATGGCAACGACTTCACTCAAATGTCAGACGCCGACCGTACGCGCTTTCGACGGCATAAAATCGGCTTCGTCTTCCAGCGCTTCAACCTGCTGCCCACTTTAACGGCGCGCAACAACATCGCCATCGCCCAGCACATCCAGGGAAACGGTTTTAATCCCCACCGATTCCAGGCGGTGGTGGATATGCTCGGCATTCAGAACAAACTCGATCATCGCCCCTACGCGCTTTCGGGCGGCGAGCAACAGCGCGTGGCCATCGCTCGCGCCGTAATCTGCGATCCCAAGCTGCTCCTGGCGGATGAGCCGACCGGGAATCTGGACACTGAGAACTCGCAGACGGTTCTGAATATGATTCGCGGCCTGAACAAGACCTTTAGGCAAACGGTTCTGATGATTACCCATAACCCCGAGGCGGCCGCAGTTGCGGACCGGACCATTCACATGCGGGATGGCCGCATTGTTTCGGATTGATTCTTCGCCTATGGATCACAGCACGGAAATCCCGAATCCCTCCTTGCCGCAATCTCAGGGCGAGGCGCTCGGTGGTGGCGTCGGAACGACTTGGGAGAAGATCAAGCTCGGCGTTAAGCGCACCATCTTTTGGGCATTCGAACGGGGGTCCTGGCAGTACGATCTGATGTGCCTGGCTATCCTGGCTTTCATTTTCCTCTCGCCGCGCACCTGGTTTAACGACCGCCCCACTCTGGAGTTGACGGATCTCCGCCACCAGCAAGGCTTCGTCGAGATGGGGCACGGCAAACAGGGATGGCGCTACATGGTGGATGCGAGACTTGTGGAATCGTTCGCAGGGTCTACACCTGAGGACGCCATTCGGACCCTCCTGAGCCGGCAATTACACCAGCCTTTCTCCATCCTATCCATCGATCCCATCACCGATAAGAATCAGGTAGTACTAGGCTACTCAGTGCTGGTCAACCGAAGTGCCAAGTGACGGGCAAGAGCCAGAAGAGAAAAGGCCGGTGCGGATTTCTCACCATGCCTCGAGAACAGCGCGGCTCGAAGGGTCCGGAAAAACATTTGCACGCTGTCATTCTGAGCAAAGCGAACAATCCCGGCAGTTGCAGTTTCAACGAACTGCCGGGATCCTTCGTCGCTTCAGGCTCCTCAGGATGACAGGACTTCTGCTGGTCACTCGTCACTGCCTTCCCAATCCATCGAACAAGGAAGGTCGAGGGCGGTAGGGCCCATGGCCTCGCGCCTCTATGCCGCAGGCGGCTGGACCCGGACGGTGTAGGGGTAGGGCTTGCCCTCGTCAGGACCAGCAGAAACGCGGGGACGGCAAGCCGCCCCCCTACGGCGGGCCGGTTATCGACGGATTGGGGGTGCCTTCTCCTCGCTGGCCTTTTCTCGCGGCGCCCTCTACAATAGAAGCGGGAGGATGCTCTTGCGTCTCAAATTGCCTTTCGTGTTGCTTACTCTCGTCGCAGTGCTTTTGCCGCCTCTGTCGCGTGGCGCCGGCGCGCCCCTTCCGCGCAAGGGGAAGGTACCCCCCGATCTCTCCGAGATCCTGTCACGCATGGATGATGCCGGCAGACGGCTGAGGAGCCTTACCGCGAATCTCGAGTACACCAAAGTGACGGTGCTTGTGAACGACAAGTCCACGGAGGAAGGCCGTCTGTTTTTCAGAAAAGGCAATAAAGGTAAGGGTCAGGAGATCCGGGTTGAGATGCAGCAGCCGGAGTCCAAAGTCGTCTTGTTCAAGAATAACAAGGCGGAAATCTACCTTCCGAAGATCAATCAGATTCAGGAATACAACCTCCAGCAGAAGACCGGATTGGTCGAGGAGTTCCTGCTCCTCGGCTTCGGAGCGGAATCAGGAGATTTGACGAAATCCTACAACGTGAAGTACCTGAAGGAAGAGGATCTCGGCGGCGACACCACCGCCGTGCTCGAACTCGTACCACGCAAGCAAAGTGTTGCCGCACAGCTTACCAAAATCCAGATGTGGGTCAGCGAAGATTCCTGGATGCCGGCACAGCAGCAATTCTTCGAGCCGGGCGGCGACTACATGATTGCCCGCTACACCGCAATAAAGGTGAACCTCAAGTTCCCTGCTTCCACCTTCGAGATCCCACCGTCCGCCGGGGCGAAGATCGTCAAGATGAACTAGGCAGTGGGCAGGTGGGCAGATCGGCAGATCGGCAGATGGGCAGGTCGGCAGATCGGCAGATGGGCAGGTCGGCAGATGGGCAGTAGCAGGAAGCAAAGGACGGACAGCCATTCGACAAGCGGGAGAGCGATTTCAAATGCCAGAGGTCAAATGGCAAATGGTTTGAGATGTTGAAATGGCAAACTGCAAAACCATTTGAATTTTGCTATTTGCCATTTGAATTGTTTGTGCACCCCCACTACCCACCCACCTGCCGACCTGCCGATCTGCCCACCTGCCGATCTGCCCACCTGCCGACTGCCTGCGCGAGGACGTACGGCCCTTCCGGAATCACCGCGATATGTGCGCCCCGCGGGAGGGATGAAGTGAGTGCGCCTAGGGCAGCCTGGGGTGTATCGTAGGCTCTCCCCCACAGCGACGCATGGTATTGTCGCGGCAGGCCAGGAACGTAGAAAAGCACCTCCGCCTTGGCCGTCACGAGGGCAAGCTTTTCAAGTTGCCACTGGTCCACAACCACCGCCGCCTCGGCAATTTCCTCCATGAAGACGCGGTCGGAAGGGTGATTCGCCAACAGCTCGGCGAACTCTGACCCGCCAACCCCTTCCGCGCATTCCGCCAGCAGCAGGATTTTGCCGCCCGGCTTCACGATGTGCGAGGCAGCGGTGATTCCCTTGACGGCTTGATAAAACGTAAGATCCAGCGGGTAGCCGGCGGAGGTCGTGATGACTGCGTCTGCGGGCTCATCCAGGGTTTCCAGCATCACCTGCGAGACGAATTTTACACCCTGGCGATGCGCCGCTACCGGCTCTCCGGCAAACACGGCTGCAATGGGGCGTCGGCCGTTCCCACGCGCCAACGCCGCATCCACCAGGAAGTCGTGCCGGGCCATGCGTGCGATTTCCAGAAGCTCTCGGTGCAAGGGGTTGTCTTCGATCGACCCTTCGACGGCGCGGGCGTCTCGCATGAACTTCGGGCTGTGCAACACCTTGATGGTTTTTTCCCCGGCGAGGCCTGGCGCAACCAGCTTCCTCCCTCCTGAAAAACCCAGCATCAGGTGGGGTTCGATAAACCCCAGCGTGATGTGAAGGTCGGCAGAAATGAATCGCTCGTCAATGAAGACCGGCGTTCCCGAGGCCGTAGTGCCCAGGTAACGGTGCTCGCCGAGCTGGCGCGCACGGTGGCTGACGACGCTGTACTTCTCTGCGACCTGCTCGCCGCAAATCTCACTGATTTCCGCCTCGGTCGCCGGACGGTGCAGGCCAGTGGCAATCAAGATTGTTATGCGCTCGCGCGGAATCCCTGCCGCCTCCAACCTGGCCAGGAGAGGTGGCAAGACCTCCCGATTCGGTGCGGGGCGTGTAATGTCGCAGACCGAAATCGCCGCCGACTTCTTCCCTGCTGCGAGTTCTTGGAGAGGAGGGCTTGCAATAGGACGGTCGAGGGCATCCTCGATTGCCGAGGGTGCGTCCGCGAGTGGAACCGCCGAGCGCGCCTCCAGCACCTGATAGCGAAACCCCTCAGGCAACTCCAGGCTGAGGCCGTTCTTTCCAAAAGCAAACCAAGTTTCCATGGTTCGATTGTACCGCATCCCGTAGCTCCGGCACTCCTGCCTGTGCCCGCGCCTTGTGTCGTGCCTCAGAAGTTCGTTGATTATGTCAGCCCGCGGAGCGGGCGTAAGCGAGTAGCCCACGGCGTAAGCCGTGGGTTCGTGAGGCCCTCCCTCACCCCC